>Ga0172375_10004055_pt1 | contig 21908 bp, 11 predicted proteins | sample LakKiv1m_FD_114537 | JGI IMG/M metagenome (GOLD analysis project Ga0172375, IMG submission 114537) | Freshwater microbial communities from Kabuno Bay, South-Kivu, Congo - kab_092012_11.1m | ecosystem: Environmental > Aquatic > Freshwater > Lake | place: Democratic Republic of the Congo... | reverse complement strand
GGCCGCCGATGCCCTCGCAGGCCAGCAGCGCTTCCGCGCGGCCCTGCTCCGCGTCGGCTACGGCGACCAGCGCGGCATGCGGATTCTTACTCACGTTTGCGGCATGATGGCTGCCGATCCAGCCGGCGCCGATCAGGCCGATACGAACGGTATCTGGCATAGTTTCCTCCAGCTTTGAATAGACACCAGGTATGGAAGGCACATTCTCAGTCTGGCAGGGTGCGAGAGCCCCGCCGGTCAAAGGCAGGCTTTCCTGAACTCAAGCGGGGCTCTCGCACCCTTCCAGACTGAGAATCGATATTCCACCGCTTTCCGGAAGAAGCTAACTTCCTTATTTCACGTTAATGCGCAGCATGTCGCCGTATCCCAGCTTCGGCAGCGTGATGACCCAGGCGCCGTTCTCTACCTTTGCCGGCACCTGCTTGCAGAAGGCCGACTCGACGGAGACGAGGGTTCCGGCATCCGCCGGCGGGTGGATGGTGATGGTAACCGTTCCATCAGTCGGCTTGTTGTAGTTGGCGAGCGGCAGGAAGAAGGCGCCGTTGCCGCGGATCAGGCGGGTGTCAATGTATCCGGGAGTAGTGATCTGCGGCTGCACGCCGGCGGCAGCCAGTGGCATGCCGATCACGCGGGCGGCGAATTCATCATAGGTCGTCACTTCCCGATGCACGCCATTCGCGCGATCCGGCACCCATATCTTCGGTGTCGTCAGGCCTTTATACAGGTAGGCCATCCCGGGCAGCGCCGCCATGTAGTAGACTTTCCCTTTACCCAGCGTCCGCACGATCAACGCCGGCGATTTGTCGTCCGCGAAGGTGGCGAGTGTCTGCGTGCCTTTCACCGGTTTGATGCGCTCTTCCATCGCCAGCGCGGGGAGTTGCCAGTTTTTACCGGCTACATCGGTGATTGGTTTCAGGAAGGGCAGCTCCTGGCTGGTGCGGATGAAGGTGTCGTGCTCTTTAATGGAGCGGGAAGCGATGCCGACCAGCTTCTGCATAGCCGGGTTCGGCTCGCGATAAGTGCCGTAGCGTCCCACGCCTGCGGTGGCGAAGATGACGCCGCCCGCCCGCACCCACGACTCCAATGCCTTCACCGTGCCGACGGGCAGCGAGTCGCCGGTCACGAAGAGAACCTTGTAATCCTTCATGATCTTCGGATTGATCAAGTCCTCCTCCACCACGATGTCCGGTGATGAGCCGGCGAAGGTCAGGGCGGTGTAAATGCCCACGCGATCCTGGTGGAAGGTAAGCCGGTCCTGGCGGAAGTCGCGAGGCGGTTGCCCGAAGGCGATGCTGTCGGTGCCGATCTTCGCGTGATCCCAGCGTTCGGTGCTTTCGCTGATCAGCAGCGCCACCTTGGATGATACCACCTGCGATGTCTCCATCAGGTCCTCCACCAGGCCGATAGAGTGGGTGATGTCGCGGATGGCTATGTAGCGATTGGTATCCCGGTAGTCGATATAGTTCTCGGTGAACGTTTCGTTCATCCCCATGCCGAAAAAGTCGAGCGTTTTGCAGCCGTGCGCCAGGTGGGTAAAGGCGGTGCGCAGGAAATTGGCGTCGGTGTTGCCCGGCGAGTGCGGCATGGTGTATTGCTTGACCACCGCCTGCGGATTGAAGCGCATGCCGGCGCGGAAGTGCTCGGAGACGAAGCCGTTGATCATCGGCGTCACCTGACCGAGCTGCCAGAAGTATTCGCTGTGCCGCCCGTAATCCGCCGCCCGCTCGCGAAACCATTTGATATACATGGTGGAGTGCGGATAGTAGTAGGGATAGCAGGAGTAGTTGCATCCCGGCAGCACCTGTTCCCCGAGAGCTTGTTTGACGGCCTTCGCCCCCTGCGCGATGAAGCCGATCGACACGTCTTCATAGAAGATGACCGAATCGACATACAGTTTCGGTTTTTCGGCCGACGCTTCGGCGCTGGCATCGGGTCGAAGCTTCGTCGCGTCGAGCTCGCCCCAGGCAGATCTCCAGTAATCTTCCGGCTTGAATCCCTTGCGGTGCTGCTTTAGCCACGCCAGCCACATCGGCTGAATCATCTCCTCCACCGTCAGCTTCGGGTTATTCACATCCTTGCGTTTCTGCTCGACCATGTAATAAAACCACTCGCTGAATGCGATCTCGTCACCGTAGTCGAACCAGCGCATATACGGCAGCGCGCCGTCTTTCTCCATCGCCGCTTTGGCTTCGGCGATATTCTCGGGTGTGGGAGGGAAGCGGTACGCGCCGTAGGCGGCACTCTTCGTCGGACCCAATCCGGCGGCCTGCACGTTCTTCAAGGCGACCCCGGTGGGGAAGCCGGTATTGCGCATCCCCAGTACGGCGCCCAGCAAGGCATAATTGCGAGCGTATTGATTATCTTCGGTATAATACATATAGCCGCCGTAACACAGCGGCAGCGTGGGTACCTTGCCGGGCGCCGGGGAGGCTTTCACGGCGGCGATGATTCGCTCCTGTGCCTTCAACACGTTCAGGGCTTTCTCGCCTTTGCCCGGGTAAGGCGGTAGGAAAATGCCCGCCCATTCCCCTGGCGACTGCACTGTTTCCTCGGGTTGAGTGGTACCGATCGGGCGCACCGACACGGTGAAGGGTTGCGTCACGCTCGGTGTAAAGTATGCCATGCTGGCATGGCTGGTATCCTGCGACTTCATCGGCAACCAGGTAGAACCGGCGCCGGGAGCAATCTCCGCGGTAACCGGATCACTCGCGCCCCAGGGCAGCCGGTTGTAAGGATAAGTGGTGTTGAAAGTCATCGGCTTGTCGCCGCGATTGATAAACTGCACCTCATAACGCGCGCCCAGCGTGTCGAGGAAGGCGAAGAGGATGCCATACCAGCCGTCATATGGTCGCTGCTTGCGCCAGGCATCCGCGGTATCGGCCGTCAGGTAAAGCAGATCGATATTGCGGTCTGCGGTCAATCCCTCGATCTGCGGCTGATCCATTCCCTGCAGCCGAAGGCGCGCCGGTCCGGCAGCCAGAATGACGTCTAGCGGCTCCTCCGTCAGGCCTTCATTTCCCCAGGGAGGATCATACTGTTTCACCAGTTGCGTGCCATCCGTCCACGGGTTCGTGCGCAGGCTCTCCTTGCTGCCCATCAGCTTCTCGCCCACCGCCTTGCCGTTCTGCTCGATCGACACTTTGAAGCGGCTTTCGGTGAACGGCATATATTCGTAGCGCACCCACAGCCGATACGGCCCGGTCTGCGGAACCTGGATGTCCAGGTAGGCGGAAGAAGATATATCTTTAGCATCACAATGAAGAAAACGCTCGCCCGAGGTATGGCTGAAGCCGATAATATCCACGGCGTAGTTGCCCTCTCCGATGCGGATTGGCTTCCAACCGCGTTCTACAGTGAAATCCTCCGCTTCCACGGCGACTGCCGGCGCGAGCTTGAAAGGTTGCTGGGCAGAAACAGACACGGAAAAGGTGCATATGAAGACAATGGTATACCAGGTCAGGAGATGGCGCCCTGCGCAGCCGATATTCAAGGAAAGCCTCCTTCAGGGGAAACGCGATCGATAGCTTGCATAATATATTCAACAGCACATCGCCTACACCCTGCAGAATGATGCAACAACTTCGTGGGCAATCGGCAGCTTGGAAAGGGAATTCTTCCGGCAGTGCCGCATGGGAAGAGCGCAGGTGTCGAATTCACACCCACCCGCGCCTGTTCACGTGTGATTATTGTTTTGCCTTTATTTCCGCCCTGCGCGGAAGTCTGTTACAATAAGCTCACTATGCCGACCTTAGCCCAACCCAAGCCGATTGTCGCCATCGTGGGACGACCGAACGTGGGGAAATCCACCCTGTTCAATCGTCTCGCCGGGCGACGCATTGCCATTGTCGAGCCTACACCCGGCGTCACGCGGGACCGTCTATACGCCGATTGCGAATGGTACGGTCATCCATTCGTACTCATCGACACCGGAGGCATCCAGCTTACCAGAGGTGAATTCATCGACGAGATCCGCAAGCAGACGGAATTCGCCATCAATGAAGCGGACGCCATCATCTTCCTGGTAGACGGCATTGAAGGCCTGACGCCGATGGATTGGGAGATCGCCGAGATGCTGCGCCGCACCGGGAAGAAGATCGTGCTGACGGTGAACAAGGTCGAAAGCAAGCGGCGGGCGGAAGAATCGGTGGAATTTTACGGCGTGGGATTCGGCGAGCCCTATAATATCTCCGCGCTGCATGGTCAGGACGTGGATTTCCTGCTCGACCGCCTGGTGGAGCTGCTGCCGCCGCCCCCGGAAGTGCTGGATGACCCGGAAGAGGAAGAGCGCCTGCACATGGCCATCGTCGGGCGGACGAATGTGGGCAAATCATCGCTGCTCAACGCCATCCTGCGAGAGGAACGCGCCATCGTCAGCGAGGTTGCCGGCACCACACGGGACGCGGTGGATATCCACTACGACTGGAACGACAACGCCTTTACCATCACCGATACCGCCGGAATCCGGCGAAAGAGCAAGGTCGAGGAGGATGTCGAGTATTACAGCGTGGTGCGCGCCTTCGCCGCTATCGATCGCTGCGACGTGGCGGTGGAGATCATCGATGGCGTGGAAGGTGTGACGGACCAGGACAAGCGCATCATCGGCTATGCTCATGAGAACGGGCGGGGCATCGTGATCGTGGTGAACAAGTGGGACGAAGTGTTGAACCGCGAGCGCCGCCGGCTTCAACTGACTGAAGAAGAACAGCTCAGCTCGAAAGATCGACACGAGTTGATCGAAGGGTTTACCAAAACAATTCGCGAGGAGGTTGTCTTCGCCGCCTACGCGCCCATCGTTTTCATATCCGCGCTGAAGCGGAAGGGCATCGAGGAACTGCTGACCACGGTAGCGGAGGTTTCCCAGCAGCATGCCATGCGCATCCCCACCGCGGAGCTCAATCGCCTGGTCAAAGATGCGACGTTCGAGCATCCGGTTTCGCGCCGCGGCAGAGAGCTAAAAATCTACTACGCTACCCAGGTGCACGTGAAGCCGCCGACCATCGTGCTGTTCGTCAACAACACCGAGTTGGTTCACTTCTCTACCGAGCGCTACCTGGAAAATCAGATTCGTAAACGCTTCTCGATGGAAGGCACCCCCCTCCGCATCAAAGTGCGCGAAAGCTCCGGCAAAGAGGGCGAGGAAGGCAAAACGCGCGAGCGCAGGCGAAAGAAACGGGAAGAAGAATAAGGGTATAGCCGGCAACAGTTAGACTAGTCGTAGTAGTCTGATATTTTTATCCAGTTCATAGTCTTGTTTATCGAAGGAATATACATGACGCCCGAAACCCAGACCCATTATCCGCTGCTTCCCGTCACCTTGAAGAACGGCGCACAGAGCGTCATCCGTTTCCTGTCCGTCGATGACGGGGAAGCGCTGGCGGCCTTTTACGCCGGCGTGCCGGGGGAAGCGCTGCGCTTCTATTTTCCGCACGCCCTCGATCGCGAGCATGCGCTGCAAAACGCCGCGCGGGCCGACAGCCCGCTCGAAGTGGTGCTCGTGCTGGATACCGGAGAGGGCATCGGCGGTTATGCCTGGTATCGCTGGGAGGAAGACGGCGCGGAAAAGAGCTGCTTCGGCATCTGCATTGCTCCCCGTTATCAGGAGGTCGGCGCCGGCACGGCGCTGATGACCCGTCTGCTGGAGATTGCGAAATCGGTCGGCCCGCCCGTAATGTGCCTCACCGTTCAGCTTGCCAACGTCCGCGCGCTCAAGCTCTATACGCGCATGGGCTTCCGGCCCATCCGCGAGCAGATGCGCGACGCGTCCAACGGCTTCTCGCCCGAACCGGAGTATTATATGGAGATGCGAGTCAGGTGATAGTATTGAATGGTGAATTAACATTCGTTATTCCACCTTAAAAAATGCCTGAAAAACCGGGGATCTGCGGGAATCTGCCTCCAAGCCTGAAAAGGGAAGTGCTTTCTTACATCGAAAATGGTAACAGGACGACATTAAACCTTCCACCCGAGGCAACGAATGGCCAGGGTGGCGGAGGTAAATGAAATGCGATCCCCACTTATTTCGACGCTCATCCGCTCGTTAGGCGTTCTCCTGCTGTGTTCTCCCGTGCTGGCCGCCAATCCGGTAGTGGTGGAGAAGACCTTCTCCCACGCCGAATTGAGCGAAATGCGTCGTGACCGGAACATCGACGCCATGACGGAGCCGGGAGCGGTCGCGCTGACGCCGTTTGAGCTGCTCTGCGACAGCACGGGTTACACGGAGAACGGCATCTTCAATGAGGTGTTGAGCGAGCGCGTATGGGCGAAGAAGGAATTCGTGCTGGACGATCCGCGCGCCCGCTGGGTGCGGTTATATTTCGGCGCCGCCTCGGACAAGGTGCATATCGAGGTTAATGGCCGCCGGCTGACCATCGGCGATCCGAAGGAATGGGCCTACGGCAACTGGGCCACCGTGGAAGTGCCGCCCGACTGCCTGCATCGGGGGAAGAACGAAGTGGTCTTTTCCGGCGCGGGCATGCTATACGTCGATAACTGCCTGCTGCCCAACCGCAGCGCGCGCAGCCTGGATGGCGGGAAGACGTGGGATTACGACCACCTGGGGCGCGATAGTCAGTATAACGGCGAATACATGGTACGGCTGGGCCTGGGGCGTTATCCCGCGCGCGGGGAGCTCTGGTCGGACGGCATCGACCTGGCGGCGCTGGCGGGCGGGCCGATCGCGCCGGCCGCCGTTCCGCTGGCCATGCAGCTTGCCGCTGATACGGGAATGCCGGATACCACCAGCGTGCGCTTCGAGCTGCGCTCGGGTACGGTGCCCGAATACGATCCGGAGCGCTGGAGCGCCTGGCAGCCGGCGGACGCCGGGGTATGGCTGGAGCTGCCGCCGGATCACCGGTACGCGCAGTGGCGCGCCGTGCTGACCACCGACAACCCGCTGGTCACCCCGCTGCTGCGTGGGGTGACGCTGCGCGCGCGGCTGGAGGTCGAGCCGGCGCCAAATAATATCGCTGTGGCGCGCTTCGACAACCAGCGTATCGTCCGCGGCTCCTATCACTTCACCTATCAGCGCCCCAGCCGGCGGCTGGAGCTGCTGCGCACGCTGTACAAGCTGGACGACGTGACGGCGGGGGCGAAGACGGAGCTGGAGCAATATGTCGCGCTGCGCGCGTGGACCCGCCGCCAGTGGGGCAACGGCTGGTCGCGCGGCGAGCTCGACTGGGGCGCGCCGCCCGATGCGCTTATCCTGCTGGATATGGCGCCGCGCGGCAAGGTGCCCGGTTTCTGCGGCCATTACGCCTGGACCTTCGTGCAATGCGCCTTGACGCAGGGTTTCACAGGCCGCATCACCTGTTCCCATAACCACGCTTATTCCGAGGTGTGGTCGAATGAATATCGGAAGTGGATGCTGATGGATCCAGGTCCGGCGGTGGATGACGTGCAATCGCTGAATTACCATTACGTGCTCAACGGCGTGCCGATGACCGCGCTGGAGCTGCACAAGCGGCTGCCCAAGAAGGATTGGGCCGGCGTCGAGGTAGTACCGAGTAACCCGGCGAACAAGTGGAACCCGAACGAGGATGAGGCGGCGATGCGGCGTTACGAGCTGGTGTATATCCCCTTCCGCAACAACACCCTGGATTCGGCGCTGCCGGGAAACATCGATGAGCAAGGGTGGCCGACCGACATCGACTGGCTGGTCTGGCGCGATGGGCCGATTCAGGAGCTGCATCCCCGCTATCTCTACACGACGAATCGTGAAGGCGATATGTACTGGACGCTCAATCAGGTGGCCATCTACCCGTCTTACGGGAAGGCGGCGGGCGCGCTGCGCCTGGAGTTCGATACCGTCACCCCGAATTTCGACCGCTATGAGGCGCGGCTGGACGGCGGGGAGTGGACAAAATGCGGCGGCGCTTACGATTGGCAGCTCAATGCCGGCGCCAACCGGCTGGAGGCGCGCACCGTCAATGCCTTCGGCAAGGCGGGCATCGTCAGCTCTCTAGAGGTGAATTATGCGAAGTAACTTCCTGATGATCTTCCTGCTGGCATTGTGCGGCGCCGGTCTGGCCGCCAATCCGGTACTTGTTGAGAAGACATTTCCTTATGCCGACTTGCGGGAAATGTGCCGGGATCGGCATATCGACGTGACCACCGTGCCCGGCGCGGTAGCGCTGGTTCCCTTCGACTTGATCATCGACAGCATGGGGTACGCCGAGACCGGTCAATTCCACGAGAGCTTGAGCGACCGCGTAATGGCGAAGAAGGAGTTTCTGCTCGACGATCCGCAGGCCAAATGGGCGCAGCTTTACTTCGTGTATGGCACGAACGAAGCGAAGATCACCATGAACGGCAAGCCACTGACCATCGGCGATCCGAAAAAATGGGCATACGGCGGCTGGGCGTCGGTCGATGTGCCGGTGAGCATGCTGCGCAAAGGTGTGAATACCGCGGTTCTCTCCGGCAGCGTGGCGCTTTACGTTGACGATTGCCTGCTGCCCGACCGCAGCGCGCGCAGCCTGGACGGCGGGCAGACGTGGGATTACGACCATCTGGGAACTGACGGCCAGCATAACGGGGAATACCTGGTGCGGCTCGGACTGGGACGTTATCCCGGCTCGGGCATGCTCTGGTCGGACAGTGTGGACCTGGCGTCGCTGGCCGGCGGCCCGATATCTCCCGACGTGAAGCCGCTCGAAGTGCGGTTGACCGCCGATTCTTCCACTCCGGCGCGGACCGCCGTGCGCTACGAAGTGCGTTCCGGACCCACCCCCGCGTATGACCCCAACCGCTGGAACGCCTGGCATCCTGCGGCGCCCGGCAGATGGAGCAGCGTGCCGGCGGACCACCGCTACGCGCAGTGGCGCGCGCTGCTCACCACCGACCATCATCAATCTACCCCGCTACTGCGCTCGGTGACGCTGCAGGCGCGGCTGGAAGTCGAGCCGCCGCCGAAAGCGGAGGCCATCCGCGTGGAACGCTTCGACAACCCGCGGATCATCCGCAGCTCGTATGACTTCGTCTACCAGCGGCCCACCGCGCGACTAAACGTCTTGCGCGAGAAATACAAGCTGGATGAGGTGACAGCCGGCGAAACGACGGAGCTGGGCAAACTGATCGCCTTGCGCGCGTTCACCCGCCACCAGTGGGACAACGGCTGGTCGACGAGCGAGCTGATGTGGTGCGCGCCGCTCGACGCCCTGCTGCTTTTCGACATGGCCGCGCGCGGCAAGTCCGGCGGCTTTTGCGGGCATTACGCGGCGGCATTCACCCAGTGCGCATTGACGCAGGGATTCACGGGCCGAGAGATTTGCGGGCGGGCGCACGCTTATTGCGAAATCTGGTCGAACGACTACCGCAAATGGGTGCTGATGGACGTGGGTCCTTCGTCCGACGACGAAAAGGAGATCAATTACCACTATGAAGTGAACGGCGTGCCCGCCTCCTCGCTGGAGATGCACCGGCGACTACTGAAGAACGACTGGAAGGGTGTGCTGGTCAAGGCCAACAGGCCGGAGAATGTCTGGGAGCCGGAAAAGGAGCCGGAATCGATGAAGCGTTATGCTTTTGTCGCCACCTATTTCCGCAACAACCACCTGGATACCCCATTCCCGGGCGACCTGGACTTCGGCGGCTGGCCGTCGGCGATCTACTGGCTGATGTGGCGCGATGGGCCGCGGCAGTTAGATTACCCGGAATATCTCTATACGACCGATCGCGAAGGCGATATGTACTGGACGCTCAACCAGACGGCGATCTATCCGTCCTATGGGAAGACGGCAGGCGCGCTGCACCTGGAGTTCGATACCGTCACCCCGAATTTCGACCGCTATGAAGTTCGGCTGGACGGCGGGGAGTGGACGAAATGCGGCGGCACGTATGACTGGCAGCTTCATGCCGGCGCGAATAAGCTGGAGGCGCACACCGTCAACGCCTTCGGCATGCCGGGGATCGTGAGCTCGCTGGAGGTGAATTATGCGAAGTAAAATTCTCATATCGTTATTGGGAATCCTGTGCCTGCTGCCGGCAGGCGCCCTGGCGTCGTCCTGGACCGTGCACGATGACCTGCCGGATTGGCTCCACCGCGGCAACCTGCGCTGGGTGCAGGCGGGCGCGTCGAACATGCAGGAGGCGCAGGGAATGGTCGATCAGGGCTTCAACCTGCTGTGGGGCGGCTACGGCACGGAAGACCCAAAGCTCATCGACTTCCTGGTTGCCAACGGCGTGCACCGCACCACTTACCTGTGCTCGACCAGCCTGTTCTGGAATCCGAACGAGAAGGATAATCTCTTCGCCCAGTTCCCGCCGCTGCTGCGGGGTACGGCGATGGAGCGCGATGGCACGCGCAAGCTGATATATGCCAACCCGTGGGATCGCGACGGCTCCACGCGCCGTTTCGCCGGGTGCCGGCTTTCCCCGCAATACCTTGATTACCAGCAGCGGCGCATGGAGCTTTTCGCACGGGGTGGGCAACCCTTCCCGGACGATCCGGTATACAAGATCATGAAATCCGATCTGGTAGCGCCGCTGCATATGTATTTTCTGGATAACCCGTTCTTTGTGAAATGCTATTGTCCGGTCTGCCAGGAAGCGTGGGCGACTTATTGCATGGAACGCTTCGGTATTTTGGCGCCGGATCCGGAAACCTGCGCCGACGAGCGCATCCGCAACGCGTGGGATTTTTTCTGGCTCGATGCCAACGCGAAATATATCAACAACCTGAAGCGGTTTGCCAACGGCATGACGCCCGCCCGCTATATCGCGCCGAACTGGCTGCACGGCTACCCGGAGTATTACTACCTGATGGAGCACTCCGAAGCGGACGCGGTGCTGGTAGAGTTGGGCGGCGGCGGTGAGCGGCCCTGGGGACGGAGCGATTTCTCCTACAAGGCAGCCTCCGCGGCGACGGACGGCAAGGCGCTGGTTAACATCTGGTGCTTCCCGGCGGCGCGGCCCCGCCTCGATCTGCGCAAGCCGGCGCTGCCCTTCATCGGTGGCGAGCGGGCGCCGCAATCGGGCTATATCACCACGGCGGAAGCGGCCGCCTGTCTGTCCAGCTACTTGAGCACCGGACCTGCCCAGTTCAATAAGTTCCTCAAGGGATACCGCCGGCTGTATGGCGACGCGCAGCCGGCGTCGCCGGTGGCGCTGGTATATTCCATCAATTCCGAGTTGTGGCGGCGCAGAAGCTGGCATGTCGATCCGCTCAAATTTCTCGGGCCGGACTGGTGGATCGGCATGGACGCCACGCCCACCGCGCACGTGAAGCATTTTGCCGACCGGTTGACGGCGCTGGGCGTGCCGTATGACATCATCGTGGACCGGCAGCTCACCTCCGAGCAGCTTGCCGCGTATAAGTGCGTAATTCTGCCCGATGTGCAGTGCGTCACCCCGGAGGGAGCGCGGGCGCTGCGGCGATTCGTGTCGGATGGCGGCGCCGCAATTGTCGGAGAGAACTTCAGCCTGCGCGACTACGAGGGGAATCCGCTCTCCCGCGGCGACGCTTTGCGGCAGGGTGGAGGGCTGGCAACGGCAGGCCGGTTGGTAGTCATCCGTCCCGACCGGCAGATGACGCTGGAAAATTACCTGCCGGACGGCGGCGATGGTCGCATTGCCGCCGCGCCGTCGAGCGTGGGGAAAGGCGAGCAGACCGCTTCCATCCGACTGCTGGCAGAGCAGATTCCCGGCCAGGGACCGTATGTAATCACGGCCTCGTGCTTCGACTCGTCGCTCGGCAGCGGCGCCATCACGCTGAGCCTGAACGGCAGGCGGCTGGCGACGCTGAAGCTCGATCATCAGAGCGACGATTTCCGCCCGCTCGCCGCGACGGTGGACCGGCTGCGCGCCGGCGACACCATTACCTTGACCGCCGAACCGGACAGTGGTGAGCTGTGCCATATCCAGGAACTGCGCATCGCGCAGCCGGGCGGAACCGTGCAATCCGGCAAAGGGATGGTATTATTCTCGCCGGAGCCGCTGAATTCGTTGAGCGATCCGGCGCTGGAACGGCTGCTGAATGACGGCGGCGCGCTGAGAACAAGGTGGAGTATCGCCGATGCGCGTGATGATGTGTTCATCAACTTCTTGCGGCCTGCGAAATCGAACGCGCTAACCCTGCACGTGCTGAACTCCACTACCAATGACACCCATCATGCGACCATTCTGGACCATCCGGACTGTGCCGCGAGTAGACATATTTCGCTGAGCGCGGAGGAACGCAAGGTTCTCGCTAAGCCGGTCGTCTCGCTGCTGGGCTTCACGCCATACTGGACGCAGACCTACATGGCTCGCGAAGTGCTGAAACAGCCGTATATGCACAAGGAGCAGACGAAGGCGTGGGTGGTGGTCAGCGTCAACGGTAAAGAGGCGGGACGGCTGCCGCTGGGCAAGATAGCGGACGGCTGGACCGACGTGCCGGTCGATCCGAAGCTGCTGCGGGATGAGAATACGGTCGAGGTGCGGGTCGCCGGCGACGTCGGCTTCGCGCGCTCGTATTTCGGCCTGCTCATCGATGCGGAGAGCGAGAAGGGAGATTCACGCTGGACGCCCGGACCATGGACCGAGCATCACCTGACCTCGGTGAGCGACCTGTCTCCGTATGAGGGTGATCAGCAAGGCTCGTATATGATCTACCTTCGCAATGCCGATAACAAGGCGGCGCTGCCCGAATATAATCTGGCCCACCGCGCGGTGAAAGGCATGACGGTGACGCTGCCGGCCGCCGGTTTCGACCATCCTGTTGCCACCTTCTTGACACCCGACGGCGAGACGCAGGCGCCGCCTTTGCCGCTGCTGGTTGAGCGCGAAGGACAACGGTTGACTATCCGGCTCCCGCGGGTCGACGTCTACGGTGTGGTAGTGCTGGCCAATTCCGAGCAGGAGTTGCAGGCATTACTCAAATAAGCCGGAGCGCGAGCGTCCCGCCTGTGCTCCGGCAAAAGGAACAGTAAGATTTGGCATGGAAGCTTTATTATCGACAGGTGAAGACAGATGAGCGAAAAGGCGATCGATATCGGATCGCGCCGGCAACTGCTGGTAGATCGCCGGCTGATCGATAAGATGGATGGTGTCCGGCTCGAGCTGCATCATCCCCAACCGCGGGAGACGGTTATCGCGCCGGAATACCCCTGGGAGCGTCACGGAGTGTCGTATATGACGATAGTCCGGGACGGCGGCATGTTTCGCGCATGGTATCGTTGTGACGGTGCGGATAACGTCGCCGACGCGGACCGGCAGATCGTCACCGCCTACGCAGAAAGCGATGACGGAAACCGCTGGCATAAACCGATGCTCGGACTGGTCGAATTTGCCGGCTCGAAGGAGAACAATATCATCTCGGATGGATGGAGTGGCAACTTCGCGGCATTTCTCGACGAAAATCCATCAGTATCGCCCACCGAGCGCTTCAAGGCCATCGTATCCTGGGATGATGTTTATGGGATGGCATCGCCCGATGGGCTGCGCTGGCGATTAATCAGCCATGAGCCGCTCCTCACCGACCGACCGTTCGACTCGCTTAACATAGCCTTCTGGGACGCGGCGACGGGACTGTATGTGGCATATACGCGCGGAGTGCGATACGAAGGCCCGCTTGGCCAGGGCATGGAATCGCGCGTCTATTGGGACGCGGAAAAAGGAGGTTATTCCTCCTACAAGCGGGACGAGGACCGTTTCAAGGGAGGAGTGCGCTGGGTTCGTCGTGCTACCTCGCCGGACTTCCTGCACTGGTCGCCACTCGAGCCTATTCGCACGGGAGACACGCCGCGCGAGGAGTTTTATACGAACTCGACTACACGTTATGAGCGGGCGCCCGACTACCTGATGATGTTCCCGTCGCGTTTTGCCTCGGGTCGCGAGCCGCAGCCGGACTGGCCGTTCGGCAAAGGGGTCAACGATATCCCCCTGTTAACCAGCCAAGACGGTTTGAACTGGGATCGCACCTTCATGGAGGCGTTCATCCGTCCCGGACTCGACCAGGGCAACTGGCACGAGCGCGCGTTCTATATGGAGCGCGGGATTATGCAAACTTCTCCGGCGGAGCTGTCGCTGTATTGCATGGAAAATTTTCGCTTGCCAGGCAACAACATTCGCCGCTACACGCTGCGGCTCGACGGATTCGCGTCCGCGCGTGCTCCTTATCTCACCGGCGAATTGCTAAGCAATCCGCTGGTCTTCTCCGGCGGCGAGCTTCGTCTCAACTTCTCGACATCGGCGGTAGGCTGGATGAAAGTCGAGTTGCTCGACGCGGCCTGCCGTCCGCTTCCCGGCTTTACACTTGCCGAGTGTCCGGATATCTACGGAGATAAGGTAGACGCGAAGGCGCGTTGGAACAGCGGGAATACACCGGCGAAGCTGGCAGGCAAGACGGTGCGTTTGCGGTTCATGATGAGCGATGCGGATCTGTATGCTTTCCGCTTCAACGGTGACCTTGCCGGCACCGCATGAGGCGCTCGCTTCCGCAATTACCGCCGTCGAATATCAGGGGAGGCGTTATGGCCGATCGACCTAATTTTCTAGTATTCATGTCCGACGAGCATGCTCCGGACTGCCTCGGAGCATACGGGCATCCGGTGATCTCGACGCCGGTGCTGGACCGATTGAGCAGTGAAAGCGTGTCATTCGCCAACGCGTATTGCGCCTATCCCATGTGCACCCCGGCGCGGATGAGCTTCATGACCGGGCACTATACGCCCCAGCACGGAGTCTGGGAGTTGGGTGACCCACTGTCGCCGTCAATGCCCGCCTGGACGCATGCTCTTCGCATTGCCGGCTACGATACGGCGCTGGCGGGCCGCATGCACTTCATCGGCGCCGAGCAACTGCATGGATTCGCGCGGCGGCTATATCCGGACGTGCCGGAATATGCCACCTATCCGCCAGCGTATTCCTATGGGCGCTGGGATGGCGATGACCGGCGGCAACAAATGCTCCAACCCGTATTGGCCGCCGGCGCTGCCGACGAGGAGACCACTTATCAGCAGTATGACCGGGCGGTATGCGACGCCGCAGTCCTCGAGCTGCGGGCCATTGCCTCACGCGAAACGGAACAGCCCTGGGCGCTCATGATCGGGCTTATCCATCCGCATTTTCCATTTCAGGTCAGCCGTCCATATTACGACCTGTATGGCGACGCAGAAATCCCCCTGCCGGCCATACCGCCGGATTCCCGCGGCTTCGAGGATTGCCTGCCGGAGATGATGCACGGCATCCGCAACTGGGCCGGACTAAGCAGCGACGGTCTTTCCGACACCCAGGTATGCGAAGCGCGCCGGTGCTACTACGGCATGATTTCTTTCATGGATGAACAGATCGGACGCGTACTCGACGCATTCGCGGAAATGGGTCTGGATGAAGAAACATATGTCGTGTATCTATCCGATCACGGGGAAAGCCTTGGCGAGCATGGACTCTGGTCGAAGACGACGTTTTACGAGGACAGCGTGCGCGTTCCCTGGATGATACGATGTCCCGATCGACATGGTGCGGGCAGCGCCTGCGCGGCGCCCGTTTCGCATATCGACTGGCTGCCCACGCTGTTGGAGCTGGCCGATCAGGAGCCGTGGTTCGAAGCGCTGCCGGGCCGTTCGCTGTTGCCGCTGCTGGATAACCCGGCCGCGACATGGCCGGAACGGGCAGTGATATCGGACTATGGTTGCGTGGGCGTTTCCGCGCCGGTGCGGATGGTTCGCCGGGATCGATGGAAGGCATGTTTCGGGGATAACGTTCCCCCGGTGCTTTACGATCTTCACGCCGATCCGCGGGAATGGGACAATCGCGCGAGCGATGCAGACCTGCAGCCGCTGTTGCGCGAGTTGGAGGCCGTGGCGCGGGAAGATGGCTGGGATCCGGCCATCCTCCGGGTGGAAGTGCTCCGGCATCAACGCCGGCTGCGCTATATCGCCAACGCTCATGATCCGTCGCACAGCGGATGGTAAGATAAATTCAAGCAATCGTTTTGAGGTAACACATGCAATCACCCAACATCGGTTCCATTACCGGCGATCTGTCGGCGCCGAACAAGGCGCGGATGGCGGCCGTGTTGCGACATGAGCTGCCCGATCGCGTGCCGAACTTCGAAGTGCTGGTGGAAAATCCGACAATGCGCTATGTGCTGGGCAGAGAAATTCCCCAGAGCAACACCTATTCGAATATCGATCCCCGCGATTACCTCGATTTCGTCCGCCGGGTCGGGCAGGACGTGATCGGGATGTGCTTCTCCTGCAGCCCGTTCCGCGAGCTCGACGACCAGGGGAATTTATGCAACCTGTCTTTCCGCATCGAGCGCCGGAGCGATCTCGAACGCATCACCATGCTCGGTCCCGAGTACCTCGACGATAGGTTTGCCTTGCTGGACCGGTATGTGAGCGCTATCGAGGGCACGGAGGTCGGGCTGTTCGTCACCATGGCCGATTTCTTCACCGATACTTATACCTACCTGTTCGGCTTCGAGAACTTCATGTATACGCTGGTGGACGATCGTGATCTGATCGAGGAGGTGCTGGAACGGCATACCGGGTTTCAGGTTGCGATAGCCGAACGGGTGATGGAGTATCCGCTGACCTTCTTTTATCCCGCCGACGACCTGGCATATAAGAGTGGAACACTCATCCAACCCGAGCAGATGCGGGAGATATGGATTCCCCGCATGCAGCGCATTTTCGCGCCGGCGCTGGCAAAGAAGGTGCCGATTCTTTTTCACAGCGACGGCAATATCCAGGAATTGATCCCCGACCTGATAGAGATGGGAATCAGCGCGCTCAATCCGCTCGAACCCTACGGGATGGATATCAGGGAGATCAAAAAGCGTTATGGCCGCGACCTTACGCTATTCGGCAATATGGACGTCGGCGGCGCGCTGAGCACCGGAACGCCCGAGCAGGTCCGCAAGGAAGCAAGAGGATTGATCGACGATATCGGCAAAGATGGAGGGTATGTGCTCTCGTCATGCCATTCCATCACCGCGAACGTGCAGCCGGAAAATTACCTGGCAATGGTTCGCACAGCGCATCAGTATGGCAGATATTAAGCTTACCACGCGGTGGTTTCGATACGGCGCAGGAGGTGTGGAAAGAATTGGTCAGCTTTCCTGCCTACTCAACCACCGGACTGAGCTTACCTGATTGGGCATGTCATGATTCAACAACTTATTTTTCTTAAGAGGAGAGTGCCGAATGCTGGTTAAGCTGACGCCGGTGAGGGTGAATCCGGTGCTGCCGCATCCACTCGAGCGGCGGCTGTCGCTCAGCGGCGAGTGGCGGTTCCGGCTCGATCCCGAGGACGCCGGCGTTGAAGAACGCTGGTACGAGCATCCGGAGCTGTTCGCCGACACCATCGCCGTGCCGGGATGCTGGCAGGGGCAGGGATTCGGCCACGACGGACTGGATACCGTCAAGGATTTTCAATTGCAAGCCCGCACCTTCCGCGCCACCTATACGGGAACGGGCTGGTATGGCCGCGGGTTCGAGGCGCCCGCCGCCTGGCAAGGCCGGCGCATCTGGCTCAACTTCGGCGCGGCGCATCCCAGCGCGGAGGTGTGGATCAACGGCATCCGCGTCGGCGACAACGACCTGCCCTTCGTGCCATTCGGTTTCGACATTACCGGCGCCATGCGCTGGGGCGAGCGCAACTCGGTTGTCGTCCGCATTCACGAGCACAACCGTATCTTCGGCTACATCTTCAACTGGGAAGGCAACTGGTCGGGCCTGTACCGCGACGTCGAGCTAACCGCGACCGGCGGCACTTGCCTCGCATCCTGCGGCATATATCCCGACGCGGACAGCGGTGTCATGCGCTTCCGCGCGCGCCTGGGCGGCGATATGAGTGACGGCCAGGTTTTCCAGGTTGTCGTAGCGCCAATCGGGGAGGAAGCGCCGCCATGCAGCCAGGCGATGCCGGTAAGTGGAAATGAGCTCGAATTCACGCTGCCCGTTCCCTCGCCGCGCTTGTGGAGTCCGGAAAGACCGGCGCTTTACCGGGTGGACCTGACCCTGCGGCAGGGGGAAGAGGTGCTGGATGCCTGGAGCGAGCGGACCGGCTTCGTGAAGCTCGCGGCGGAAGGCCGGCGGTTGTGCATCAACGGCCAGCCATATTTCTGGCTCGGTAGCGGCGATCACATGGCATCTCCCGAAACCGGCGCGCCGGACGCGGATCGGGACCGCTGGCGCCGAAAACTCCGCACATTACGAGACTATGGCTATCATTACGTGCGCTGCCCGGCTTTTGTTTACACACCTGAATACTTCGACGCAGCGGATGAAGTGGGGTTGCTGATCCAGAGCGAGCCGGGCGGCATCGGCCCGTGGGGCGGTCATACTCCCTGGCACTCCTACTCATGGCCCAAGCCCACGCCCGATAATTATCCGACCATGAAGCGGCAGTGGGACCTGTGCGTGCGGCGCGACGTGAACCACCCGTCGGCCAATATCTACTGCATGAGCAACGAATTCGGCGGCGACACCGGTTTCAGCTTCCCGCGCATCGCCTGGGAATGCTATCGCACCACCAAAACGATCAAGCCAACCGCGCTGGTAATCTGGACGGACGGCGATTATGACAGGGACATGCCCGGCGATTTCGTGAATGACGAGGCAGCAAAGAACCAGGAGCTCGACAAGCCGCTGATTCAGCACGAATTCCGCTGGTGGAGCGCGTTTCCCGACGTGCGCATTATGCACAAGTATAACGGCGCCATGCGGCCTTACGCGGCGGAGATCGCGCTGCGGGCGGCCGAGCGCTGGGGGCTGGCGCGCCTGCTGCCCGAGGCAGCCGTCGTCAGCCAGCGGCTGCAGTTCCTCGAAGCTAAGGGCAAACTGGAAATGCTCCGGCGCGACTACCCGCGGCTGGCCGGCATCTGCCACTTCAACGGCGCGGATGTCGGCGCCTCCGCGCAAGGCATCCTGGATCAGTTTTACGAGCGCAAATACGCCGATGCCGAGCTCTGGCGCCGGACGAACAACGACACGGTCATTCTGTCCGGCCTGAACTTCGATGACCGCGTGCTGCAGGCGGGAAGCGTATTTCATTGCACTTTGTATGTGTCCGATTATTCGCACCCGCCAATGCGCGAGCCCGCGCTCGACTGGCGACTGACCGCCGGCGGGGAGGAAATCGCCGCGGGACGCATCGATTACGCGCACCGGCCTTTCGAAACGTTCACCGCCGGCGAAATCGAGGCGCGGCTGCCCGTACCTTCTCGTCCGGTTGCCGCGCGTTTGGAAGCGAGCCTGGCGGAAGGCGACCGCGCCTTTACCAATGCCTGGGACCTGTGGATCTTGCCGCCGGATGCGTCCCTGCCGAAAGAGGTTGCACTGTATGAACGGGCAGAATATAGTTGGCTGAAGGAGTGGTCCGGCATACCCGCCTTCGGTTCTCTTCATGAATCGAAGGTGGTACTGACCGAACGGCTGGACGGGTCGCTGGTGGAGTTCATGCGGGCGGGGGGACGGGTGATATTGGTCGCCACCGAGGGCCTGATCCGCCCGCATCCGCTGCTTTTTCCCTCGCCGCCGTATGGCTCGGATATCCGTTACTTCTTCACCCCGCCGGCCAACTACCCGCCTTATGAAGACGGCCAGAACGGCACCATCATCCGGAACCACCCGATGCTGGGCGGCCTGCCGCATGATGGGTTCGCGGACCTGCAATTCTTCCGCTTGATCGAGAACGCGCCGCCGCTCGACATAGCGCCGTTGGGGCTGACGGAAATGGAGCCGGTGATCCGCGTGCTGCACCGCTACCCCGTCTTCCGCCCGCTCGCTTATCTGGTCGAAGGGCATTGCGGGCAAGGCGGCCTGATTATCAGTGCGCTGGACCTGCATCCGGCGTTTTCTGAGGGGCGGTATCTACTGAACAGCATCTGCGCATACGCCGCCGGGGTTGATTTCGCGCCTGAAGATGAACTGACCGAAGAGACGTTGAATTTCATTATCGAGAGCACAAGTTTACCGTAAGGAGTGGAGGTTGGTGTGTCCAATACTGGTCTGAAAATTGGTTATATGCCGCTCGCGCACCGGACATACTGGCAATACTTTCCGGAGCACAAGGCGCCGGCGTTGAAGATGGCGGCAGCATTGCGGGAGTACCTGGGGCAATTCGGCGATGTCTGCGAGACGGGGGAGCTGATCGACGCCTGCCCGGCGTCGGTTAAGGCGCGCCGGCTGTTTCAGCAACACGACGTTGATGTTATCGTCCTGGCGACGGTTACCTTCTCCACTCCCGACGATGTGATTCTCGACCTGAAGAAGTTCCGGCGGCCTACCGTAATATGGAATACGCAGGCGTTGTCGGGAATACCGGCAGACCTTGATTTCAGCAAATGGATGCTGGCGCATGGCGTAACCGGCGTTCCCGGCCTGACCAACCTGCTGGTCAGGGAGAAGCTTCCCTACTTCCTTGTTTCCGGGCACATGAACGGGGAAGCGGTGCGACGGCAGTTCCAGGAGATTTTCGCCGCGGTCGAAGTCGCGGAACATGTCTGGGGAGCGCGCGTGGGGCTGTTCGGCCACACCTACCCGGGCATGATCGACTTCGGCTACGATCCGACGTCCCTGTATGCCAGGTTCGGCGTTGCCACCGTTCCCATTCTGGAGACCGCCGTCCTTTCCGCTTATAAGGATGTCAAAGACGAGGATGTCAAACTGTTGGCGGCGGAGATGACGCGAAAATATGGGATGGCGGACGAGTTTCAGGGCAATGAGTTCAGCAATTCCGTGCGTCTTGCGTTAGCCATGCGCGAAGTCGCCCGCGAGAACGAGCTGACGGCGGCGACGGTGTATTGCCAGCAGATGTGGCAGAACGCCGGCATCGGCGTCGTCGCCTGCCTGGGGATGTCGCTGCTGGCGCGGCAGGGCATCTTCTGCACGTGCGAAGGCGACGTGCCCACCGCGGTGGCCGGGATGGTGCTGGAAAAGCTGTCCGGCAGGGCGGTGTTCACCGAGATCTGGTGCAATGATTTTGACAACGATCAGTTTATGATGGGTCACAGCGGCCAGATGAACCTTGGCCTGTTCGAGCATGATCCGAAGTCCGTTGATATGGCTCGACATCCCTGGTGGGACGGGTGCGAGGGCAGGGGCGTTTGCTTCCACCTGCAGATGCCTCCCGGGCCGATTACGCTGCTGAGCATCAATTCCACGCAGGACGGCAAATGGCGGCTGATCACGTCTCCCGCAACAGTGCTGGAGAGAAAAGCAGTGCCGCTGGGGGCCCCTAATTTCTTCATCAAAACGAGCTGTCCCATCGCGGAATTCCTGGAGAGATGGGGGCAATTAGGCGCGGCCCACCACCTGGCGATGGCCTACGGAGACTGGTCCAGGCAGCTCAAGGCATTCGCCAGGATCATGGATATTGAATACTATCAGGTCTGAACGGGAGGCATCATGGCGCAATTGAGTTGCCGGGAGCGGCTCCTGCGGACGTTGGATGGCAAGCCGATCGACCGAATCGCTACCTTCGATATCATTCACAACATCGACCTGGTCGAGTACTTGACGGGGGAGAAGGTGAATCCGCGGAACGCGGAGGACCTGTTCTGCCGGGCTGCCGGCCAGGTGCTCGACCTGGTTCGCCATTTTGCCGTTCCCGACCGGACCGAGCCGTGGACCGAGATAGACGAGAATGGATTCGTCTATCAGTATGAATGGTGGACGGGGCATGTGGCGCAGCGTCCGACGTTTGACTCGCCCCGCGATGTTGCGGATTGTGTAGAACGGGATATCGAGATTATCTACCGGTGCATCGAGGAGGACCGCATCTGCCACCTGGCCCGCCAGCATGCCCGGCTTTTCGACGAGCAATTCGATTCATTCGATGAGCTGAAGACCGCATATAAACGGGTAACCGAAAAGCTGGACGGCACGCTGTTGCTGCCGCCGGAGGACGTGAATGCAATAGCGGTCGCGACGGAGCGCTACGACGAGACAAACTGGTGGTTCCTGTATTTTGATTACCCGGAG
>Ga0172375_10004054_pt1 | contig 21910 bp, 26 predicted proteins | sample LakKiv1m_FD_114537 | JGI IMG/M metagenome (GOLD analysis project Ga0172375, IMG submission 114537) | Freshwater microbial communities from Kabuno Bay, South-Kivu, Congo - kab_092012_11.1m | ecosystem: Environmental > Aquatic > Freshwater > Lake | place: Democratic Republic of the Congo... | reverse complement strand
GGTAGTGGAGAGATTAATTGAGCGGTGCGGGGAACTCGGGATAAAATACTTAACTTTATGGGCCTTTAGTACCGAAAATTGGGGAAGGGATCAGCGAGAAATAGAAGGGATAATGCGCTTGTTTAGGAAAGCTTTAAGCGAGAAAGTGGAGAGTTTTAGCAAGAAAGGGGCGAGACTCAAGATGATTGGGGAGATAAGTAAGTTTCCGGAAGACATTCGGAAGGGGATGGAAGAGGCGATGAAGAGGTCGGAGAAGAACGATAAAATCACAGTAACGTTTGCTCTTAATTATGGGGGGAGGGACGAGATTGTGAGGGGGGTGAGGAAGTTGGAGACAAAGAGAGGGGAGGTCACGGAGGAAAACCTAGCGAGAGAACTAGATACGGAGGGGATGCCGGATCCGGATTTAATCATTCGAACCGGGGGTGAGAAGCGACTGTCGGGATTTATGTTGTGGCAAGCTGCCTACAGCGAACTTTATTTTACGGAGACTTTGATGCCGGAGTTCGGGGTAGAACAACTGGAGGAAGCACTTGAAGATTATCAAAAGCGACAGCGAAGGTTTGGAAAGTAGAGCTTAATTCACAAGATTAATATTGAAGATGACTTGGAGGATTTGGGCGATCCAGTAGGCGAGGAAGATGATAAAGAAGCCTAGGAGAGCAGAGGTGAGCATTTTCTTGCCCTTTTCGGCTGACTCTTTGTTGGCGGCACCGGTTAACATAGTAAAACCACCGGCGATCAGCATACCAAAAAGAATCAGGCCGGCGAGGGTAAGGAGATAGGGGAGGAAGGCTGAAACGATTCCACCAAGAGATTCGCTTCCGAGAGTGTTGCCGAGAGCGTCGTTCCAGGAGGTATATTCTTGGTTGAATTCACCAGGAGCGGCGCGAACAATTGAAATAATATGCATATTTATTATTGGGTAAATCCCGGTAGTTGAATAATATCACCAGCTACAATTCTGAGGAGTGCAACCGAGAAGATGATAAAGAGAAGGCCGGTAATGGCGCCGGTAATAAGCTCTTTGCCTTTTTTAACGGCTTCAGGATTGCCACCGGCGGTCATAATGGTAATGGCACCAATAAGCATGACAATGAGAGCAATGGCACCAATAATAGAAGCGAGGAAACCAAGGAGAGCTGGGGTGAAAGTTTCATATGTATAGGGAATACAACCGAGGGCGGTACTAATACCGTTGGTTCCACATTGTTGGACGGGATTAGGACCGGTTGTGCCAGGGCCAGGGTTACCACTTGGACTTGCGCCAGGGATTAGACTACAGGGAGAGGCGGTAAGTGGGCCAGTGCAAGTGGAGCCCATCATGGTACAGAGACCTTGATATCCAGCATTACACTTGCTTTGATCACAAGAACCATTGTCACAGATATAGTAATTTTGAGGAATGTTGACAGCATCTGCGACACACTGGCCAGGAAAACTGGGACCAGTACACTCTGTACCAAAGCCATTATATGTACAGGCTGAATGAAAGCCGGTTGTACAAGTGTCCTCACATTGATGTGTTAGGGAATTACAGGTATAGGTACCACCGGCAATACTTTTTGGAGGGGAGATGAGAGAGGTCAGAAAAAAGGTTAGAAGAACGAAAAAGAAGCGTGTTAAGATGGAGATATGGTTTTTACCCACAAGTTTCATGGTTGGCATGTTGGTTTGTTGGTCTTAATAGTAACCACTGGAATTATTTTAACACGTTCTTTGGTAAGGGCAGATGAACTTAGTGAAATAGAGCAACAAATTAATGATTTACAACACCAACTGGAGTTGTCGGTGAACGCTACTACTCCCTTGGAAAGCGAAGTCGCTAAACTAAACCAACAAATTGGAGGAATCCAGGCCAAGATAAGTGAAGCAGAGGCGAAGGTACAAGAACTGGGGGAGAGTATTAAAACTCGTGAGGGAGAGATCAAGGCGCAGTATGTGGTACTGGCGACCAAGGTGAGGGATTACTACAAGAAATCGCGGATGTTCTCGCCGTGGTTAGTACTAGCGTCTTCGCAATCCGCGAGCGAGCTGACACGGGGACTTGCTTACAAAGAGGTGTCGGCTAACGAGGACAAGGATTTGATTGTGAGCATTACAACGGACATTATTAAACTAGAAAGCGATAAGAAACAGATTGAGGAAGACAAAGCAAAACTGGCGAGTTTGCAGGCGAAATTAGATACGCAGAAAGCTTTTTTTGAGAAGGAGATTGCGGGAGCGAAAAAGTGGCAGGCAGAGTTACAAGGAAAGATCGCAACTTTGACGGCTAGGCAACAGGCGATTTTGTCGGAGAAGTCAGGAACGTTTCAGACGACGGTGGGTGACGTACCTTTGGCGGATGATCCGGCTTCGAGACCGGATTATAATCCAGGATTTTCGCCAGCCTACGCCGCTTTCTCGTTTGGAGCGCCTCACTTTAAAGGGATGAGCCAGTATGGGGCATTGGGAAGAGCAAAGAGTGGACAAAATTTTGAAACGATTTTACGAGCCTATTACGGAAATGGGATTGAGATACGTGACGTTGATACCAATACCCAGATTTCAGTCGAGGGATATGGGAATTATTCAATTGAAGAATACGCAAAAAGAATATATGAAGTGCCGGGAAGTTGGGGAGATGAGGGAGGGATGGAAGCCTTGAAAGCCCAGGCGATTGCGGCAAGGAGTTACGCACTAGCTCGAGGAGGAGCGATTTGTACGACGGAGGCGTGCCAAGTATTTAAACCGGAGGCGAAGGGGGGAAATTGGGAGACGGCGGTGAATGCAACCAGCGGAAAGGTGATATATGCCAACGGACAACCGTTGTCGGCATGGTATGCGTCGACCAGTGGAGGATACCAAGAGTCATATACAAGTAATGGATACTCAACGCCGGGATTTTGGGATACACCAAGCGGGAGAGGTGGGTGGACGAGTCAAGCTTACGAAAAGACAGCTGGCTCACCGTGGTTTTATAAAGCTTGGTACCGGACGCGTTCGGGAGATAGTTGTGGGAGGGATAATCCGTGGTTGACGAGCGAAGAGATGGCGGACATCTTAAACGCGTGGGTGGTGTTGTATGAGGGGGGTGGAGATAGTGGAAGAGTGACGCCGGAATCTGGTTGTTGGGGGGGAAGCCCTTACTCCAAAGGGGAACTGGCAGGAATTGGCGGATATACCTCAGTTTCGGGAGTAAGCGTGCAGTATAGCGAGAGCGGAACGACGGCGAACGTGACATTTCAAACTAATAAAGGGACCAAGACGATTAATGGTAACGAGTTTTATAAGACCTTTAATTTGCGAGCTCCCGCCAGGATTGCGCTGAAGTCCGGATTGTTTAATATTGAGAAAAAATAGTTGTCGGACATGATAAGATAGAAAGATGGGAGAGATATACAAAAGGAAAGAGGAGAAGCCAAAGAAAAAGGAATCATTATCGGTTGAGGGTTTGAGACGATCGATAGAGAAAATTGGGAGAGAGTCATTTTTCACGAGTTTAGCGACATTTCCAAAGAGAGTTTGTTTTGGAGAACAAAATGATGATGAGGTAATTGTTTTGTTTTTGCGACAGCATCCGATTGTGAATTTGCCGTGGATAGTAACGACCATATTTTTATTAAGTTTGCCGGCTTTGTTTGTGATATTCCCGCCCTATACGATGTTGCCGGGAGCATACCAAATGGTTATTAGTCTAATTTTCTATTTGTTTGTGATGGGACTCGCGCTTGGGAAATTTATGGTCTGGTTTTTTAATATCTATATTTTGACGGACGAGCGAATTGTTGATGTAGACTTTGTAAACTTGTTTTATCGAGTGATTTCCACGGCCAAGATTGAGGATATTCAAGACGTGAATGTAGTTTCTTCGGGAGTAATGGAGACGTTTTTTAATATGGGAACCGTATTCGTGCAAACCGCAGCCGAGGTGCCGGAATTTGAGTTTAGTAGAGTGCCAAGGCCGGATAAGGTGGGGAAGTTAATTAACCAAATGATTGATGCGGAAGAACAGGAGAAAATAGAGGGAAGGGTCAAGTAATATGAACGAAGTAATTGGGATATTAGAATCAATCACAGCCCTTTCGGTGATAAAGGTAATGATGGTGGTGTTACTAGTGGTGTATAACATTTTTGCTTTTTTGATGATGCGACAGATTAAGGCGATGAACAAGGCGGTTGAGATTGGGGATGGATTTGTGATTCGAATACTTGGAGTTGGACACTTTATATTTGCAGTTTTGGTATTGTTGGTGGCAATCACTGTGTTGTAAAGCGAGGGTTATGGAACAGCTAAAGTTAAAAACAGCGATGGTGGTCGGGACGGCGGTTGCGAAAGCGTGGAGTCAGGCTTATGTTGGGATGATTCCGCAAGGACAAGTAATTATTGTTGTGACTTTGGAGAACAGGGGTGAGGGAGATTTGCTTGATTTGGCTGAGGTGGGTGGGGGGATTTTGGCGGGTTTAGAGGAAAACCCGTTGAGTAAAATTGAAGAGATGAGTGAGTTGGGGGAGGATATTAGATTGTCGACAATTAGGGTTGAGCGAAAAGGGAATCAGCTGGAAGTAGGGGGGACGGGTGAAGGAGGGGTTTATTTAATGCGAGAAGGAAAACTAGGAAAGATTTTTGGGGGAGAAGAAACTAGGGAAGCGATTAGGGGGAGTGTGAGAGAGGGAGATACGTTACTTGTTGTGACCAAAGAGTTAGAGGAAAAGATTGGCAAAGAAAAAGTGAAAAAGATTATGGATGAAGGAGTAGCAGAGATTGATAATTTGGCGGTATTAGTGAGAGGGAGCGTAGACTCGAGTCGAATGGTAGGGGTAATGGGGAGAGTAGAAAAGGAGGAAGGGAAAGAAGAAAGTGAGGTGGTGGGTGAAAGCGGGAGGCGAAGCGTGAGAGAACAGATTCGGAAGTTGGGAGAGCGAATAAAGACGAGGAAACCACTAAAAATACGAGTTGAAAAGAAACCTAACAATTTGCGGGTAGGACTAGTGATTTTAGCCTTACTAATCTTGGGGGTTGGGGGAGGAATAATTAAGAGATCGAAACTAATAAAAGAGAAAACGTACAGTGAATTAGAGTCAAGAGTAGAGCAGAAAATGGAGGAAGCGAGGTCGGTTGGAGATTTAAATCCGGCCAGGGCGAAGGATTTGCTTGCACAAGCGAGGGCAGAGACGGGGAGTTATCTAGAAAATTACAGCGACGAAAGTTACCAGGTGAAAGCAAGAAACCTTGAAAGCAAGATTGCGGTAGTCGAAGTCGAGGTTTTTCATAAGCAGGAGGTTGAAACAAAAACTCTGACAGAGCTGTCGGTTTTAAGTCAAGATTTAGTTGCAAACTCAATGATTCTTGACGAAGATAATAATATTTTGTTGCCGGACAAGAATACTGCAAGAGTGATGGGGATAAATCTAGATGACAAATCGGTCACAAAAACAAATTTGGGAGAAGTAGGGGAAATGAGAGAGATTGGACAGTACAACAATAAAATATATGGTTTGGTGGAGGGGGGAGTGGCGATGGTGGAAGAGGGGGGAGATGAGGGAAAAATTGTGATAGAACCAGATGATTTGTGGGGAGAGATTACCCAAATTGGGATGTATGCGGGGAATGTTTATTTACTGGATAAACAACAGGGGGAGATTTGGAAGTACCCGGTGTTAAATGAGGGATTCGGAGCGAGGAGGAGGTGGCTCGCGACCGGGATTGCACCGGATTTGTCAAAAGTAGTGCAAATGAAGGTGGAAGGAGATATTTGGATACTGACGGAGAGTGGACAGCTACTCAGATATTCGCGAGGAGCACCGGTGAGCTTTAATATGGAGGGATTTCCGGCAGCGCAAACGGATAAACTAGTTGATCCAAAAGCGATGTTTGTTACGGAAACGGAGGTTTATGTTCTGGAAGCGGGGGCGAAGAGGGTGGTTGTGTTTGGGGTAGACGGGAAGTACGAAAAACAATATGAGAGCGAAGTATTTGGGGAAGGGAGAGATCTGGTGATCTCGGGAGACAAGGGGTACGTGCTGATGAGCGACAAGATTGTGTGGTTTGGGTTGTAGGGGGTAGGGTAGAATAGACCCATGATTATCAATAAAAATGCCAGACGAGAGTATCAGATAACCGACACGGTAGTGGCGGGGGTGGTTCTCGCGGGCGCGGAAGTTAAGACCTTACGACTTGGAAGAGGGTCGCTCAGAGACGCTTACGCCAAGTTTATTGGAGGAGAACTATATTTAGTGGGAGCCGATATTCCCCAGTACACGCATTATTCGGGGAAAGAGTACGACGCAAAGCGGTCAAGAAAGTTGCTGCTTAAGGGGGGGGAGGTTTTGAAGCTGGAGAAAAAGATGGAAGGAAAACCACTAACACTCGTGCCAATGAAGTTGTTTTTCAAGGGGAGATGGGTGAAGTGTGAGCTGGGGATTGGCAAGGGTAAAAAGGAGTGGGAGAAGCGAGAAGACATTAAAAAGCGGGATATAGACAGAGAAATGGCCAGAACTTTGCGGGCCAAAAGGTAAGACTGGTGGAGACGGAGGGTAGTGAGCCCTCGTCCGTAAACAGTAATTAACATCATCTACATACTTGTTTAGATTTTAGGGTTTAGCCTCTCATTTACTAGGTAACTAACAAACCAAGATAAATGCGAGGGTGATCTAAGAGTTTGGTTTCACCGTGATCAACGGCGAAATTACGGCTCGTGTAAGTTTTCACCCAGATCTTTCCCACGAGCAAGTGGGATCTGAATGCCAGCTTAGGCTTGCGCGAAAGCGGGAGCGAATGAATTGTCGTCTCCAAAAAGGAAAGCGGTAACTTTTTTCGCTGCTGTCTTCAAATTGTTGACAGTTTTGGTTTGACTCTTTTGACGACTGATAGTCAAAGTCGGTATGCAGATGTTAAAGAACGTGTTTACGTCAAATCGAGACGTCCCCAGTGGGCGCACTATATCAAAATAGATCAGAAAAGTCAAGGATTGGCTTGATAGTTAGCGTAAAAAGACAAGTTCGACAAGGAGTATATAAAAGAAGGAGGAAATATTAAACTAAAGAAATGGGAGTAGTTGATTTAGTATTTCCAAAGCGGTGTGGTGGGTGTAAAAAAGAGGGAGAGTTTATTTGCAAGGAGTGTCAAAGAAAACTTTGGAAACCCAAACCAATCTGTCCAAGGTGTGGGACGATAAGTAAGGATGGATGGACGCATAAGAGGTGTTGGGAGTCGGAGGGAATGGAGCGATTAATTGTCGGATTACCTTATAAGGGGTTGGTGCAAAAGTGTTTGAAAAGTGTGAAATACAAGAGTAGTTGGGCGATCATAGAGAGTATGTATCGTTTGGGGAGATTGCCAAAACTGAAGGGAGCGGTGGTGACGAGTGTGCCAATGTGGAGAGGAAAAGAACGGGAGCGAGGGTTTAACCAGGCAGAGATCATCGCAAAGATGCTAGCAAAAACAAATAGGCTCAGACATTTAAGGATGTTGCTGAGAGAGCGAGGAACCAAGGCGATGTATGGATTAAATAAACAGGAGCGGGGAGAAAATGTGAGAGGAGCTTTTCAGGTGGTGAAGGATTTGGAAATTCCAAAGAGAGTGATCTTGGTTGACGACGTGTGGACGACAGGGGCGACGATGCGAGAGTGCACAAGAGAGCTCAAAAAGGGAGGGGTAAAAGAGGTATGGGGAGTGGTATTGGCGAGGTAGGCTAACTAAGGCTCGGTAACTGGCGCCATTTGTTGGAGTTTTTCAATGTCGATAGAACCAGCATTGCCGGTTGTGGGAAGTTGCATCATGAGTTCGGAGGGATCGATAAACTTGATGTTTTCGGGGGGGAGGAAGTCACTGTCTTGGGCGGAAGCGGCAACACAGTTAATGGTGTAGCCTTGATTTTTAAAGGCGTCATAGTCAGTTTCGGAGCTAAGTTGAGGGGTTTCGGTTGAAGAGGGTTGAGATTCGGTGGTCGCTTCTTGAACTTCTTCGGGAGAAGTAACTTTGGTTTTAATACCTTGATCACTTTGATCAGACCAGGAATAGAAGAAGAGGCCGTCGGTGAGAGTATAGGCAGTTTGAGGAGTGGAGGGAGTTGAGTTATCCTCCGTGGGAGGAGTAAGGTGAGAGGTCATTTTAAAAAGCTTTCCCTTAATGAGGTACTCGATGGAATCAGTTCCTTTGGTGAGGGTGCAAAGAGTGGGACTACCAGATTCAATAGCTTTAGCAAATTCGGCGGCTTCGCTCATCGTTTGAGCAGGGGTTTGAGTAGTGGTGGCGGCTTGTTTCGTACAGCCGGCAAGGAGGAGAGAAGAGACGAGAACGAGACCGAGGGAAGTCAATTTATTAGCCATAAGAAGTTGCTCCAACTAAATTATTAAGTTGATGATAGCATTTTTAAGTTGCCATTGAGAACAGTCGGTTGCATGGCTTCCATTTCGGTGTAGTAGTCCATTTTGGGAACGGGGTAGAGGAGATAGATTTTCTTGCCAAGGCCAAAGGCATAGCCCATTTCCAGAAAAGTGTTTCCGCCAACATACCCCTTGATGCCTTTTTTAGCGTGATTAAGAACCAGAATAGCTTCGGCATACTGAATTTTTTGAAAGTGTTCACGGATAAAGTTATACTCAATTTTGGTGGAGATGCGTTCGTCATCGCTTTTCATGAAGTGTTCATTGAGTTTGGGGTTGTTCATTTCGATAGGGACATGAACGGTGTGACCAAAGGATTCAAGAAGAGTTTTGGCAGAACTCATTTCCTTAAAAAACTGCATGCTGCCACAGATTGTAATAATCATGGGGAGATTATAGCGCGATGTGTAAATTCTTTGAAATGTTTAGATTGGCGGGGTATTGTTTATGGTGTTATAACCTATTTGAGATCGTATTCTATGTATGTCCCAGCACAAGGATGACCGTAACATAGATAAGCCTTTAACTTTTGTGGAATAAATATTGCTGATCCTATTGTTTCATCCTCTCTGCAAATTGGAAATTCTGTGTTATCTGTGTCTGATAGGATGGATTTAATATCTTCAACTGTCATTTTGTCTTTTAGGAGATCTGATGCTCTAGTATATCTGGCTTCGGAACTTTTAGTGTGAAACTTTTCAAGTCTTTTCAGTTCTGGAGTTAGGTAGTGGTTGGTATGTACATATGGTTTGTTTATTATTCTTTCTATACCTATAATGTTCCCTGCTATCTCAATGTTTCTAACTTCATTCCCAAGAGCCAAAACGTGGTTAAAGCCTGAGGCTTTGGGAGTATCTCTGATGATTTTTTCAGATTCGTCAAGCGATTTGGCTTCTAGAATAGCTCTAGCAATATAGTTTTTGGGGACCCCAATTTGATTGGTTTGGTAGATGTCGTTAATGCATTGGATTAAACCATAACTATTCATTGAGGCAGAAGGACCCGGAATGACTGTCATGTAATGAAGTAAGAGAAATGATGTATTGTTGATTTTAACTTCTAATATACAAAATTCGTTTAGAGTGTCGATTGACCAATCTTCGTTGTGACCAATAACTAATTCATTATTGTTAAAACCAGCTACTACTGTGCAATGGTCTGGATTGGTTGCCAATTTACGATCTACTTCTTCTGCTTGATCATACACCTCTCTATTATTCATAAAGAAGTAGTCGATTAGTTGTACGTTGGCTGCTTTTGCAGTAGCCTCTGTTTCAACGATTAAATCGGGGAAATGTTGTTTGGTAATATCTAGACATTGTTGAGATTTAGAGAGGTAAGATTCATAGTTTGCAATGTTCTGTTTTCTACTATTAATTGCTTTTTGGATTTTTTGACGGAAAGTTTCACCAAGGAATTCGCCAACCTGCTTATAGTTACCAGATATTTTGTAGTAAGGGAGCTGTTTCATAAATTATTTACAAATTCATTATAAGTTACTCTGGGGTCATTAATAATCTATTGATAATTGCGGAGGCGGTGAGAGTCGAACTCACGCGAGCCTTGCGGCTCAAGGGATTAGCAATCCCTCGCAATGGGCCACTATGCGACGCCTCCAAGTAAGAGAATTATAACAGGGGATAAAGATTGGGGAGGAGGAGGCGGGATTCGAACCCGCGTGTGCTTGCGCACGGAAGTTTAGTAAACTTTTGCCGTTGACCACTGGGCCACTCCTCCTGGCGAAGGAATTATATCATCTGAAAAATGATGTATTGAAGTACAATAACAATATGCAAAGCGCAAAGCTAGGGAAATACACAGTTTATTTTGATAATAGTGAGGAGTATCATGGGCTCAAGCGAGAGGTGTGGGGGACGAATCTTTATTATGTTGACGAGTTGGTAGAGAGAGAAGACCAGAAACCTTTGACGATAATTGATGCGGGTGCACACATAGGTTTGGCGACTTTGTATTTTCGGAGAATTTTTCCGGAGGCGAGGATTGTGGCGATTGAGCCTTTTCCAAGAAACGCGGAGCTGTGGCGAATAAATATGGAGGTGAATCAAGTTACAAACGTTGAGATATGGGAAGGAGCTCTCTCAGTTCGGGAGGGTGAGGCGGAGTTTTTTTATGATAAGACCGAGGAGGGTTGGTACTCGACGGCGGGACTAATAAACGGGGCGTGGAACGAGTCACAGGAAAGCGCGAGAATGATCGTTAAAACCAGGAAGTTGGAAAGCTTTTTAGAGAGCGAGAAACCAGATCTAGTTAAGATGGATATTGAAGGAGTAGAGGTAGAGGTAGTTCGACAGACAAAAGAGAAGTTGAGGTTGTGTCCGCATTTTCTGATTGAGTACCATCCGGGAGAAGGAAGAGAGATGGGGAGTATCATCAAAGAGTTTGAGGAACAAGGATTTAAGGTGACGGTGAGGAGGGGGGGGAAAGAAGTGGAGTGGAGGAAAACAAAGGGACTATTGATGATTGAGGCGGAAAGAAAGTAATTCAATACTCAAAGATTAGAGATCTCACTTACGTCAAGGCTGTGGTGGGCAGTCAAAGATTAATCCTGAAAGACTTTAATAGGTTGTGGTGTGGAGATAGGGTATGATGAAATAAATAGATAGTGAGAAAGGAATAATAATTATGCAAGAAATATTTAGAGCCTTAGCTTTAAAGTATCAAAAGGAGTTGGGAGTCCTTGGGCGTTTGTAGGAGCGTTAGTGTTGCTGACAACTTGGGCTTTGACGGGTCCGGTTTTTAACTATTCCGATACTTGGCAACTATTTATTAATACTTTTACAACGATCATGACCTTCTTGACGGTATTTCTGATTCAAAATACACAAAACAGAGATGCAAAGGCGATTCATCTTAAACTTGATGAGTTGTTGAAGGGGGTGCGGGGAGCAAGGACGGGGATGGTAGGAGCTGAGGAGTTGTCGGAGAAAGAACTTGATCACCTACTCGCTGAGTTTCACGAACTTCACGATAAATATTCGGAAGCAATTATTAAGAAAGGAGGTAGAGTCGAGATTTCGGAGTCCCTAGGAATCGATAAATAGGAGGAAGAGATGAGATTACAGCTTTTTTTTGAGAAAGTGAGTTTGACGGGGGATGTAAAAGAGAAAGTAAAGAAGAAGTTTGCCAATTTAGATAAGTATATGCGGAGTGTCTCGGCAGATTTGAGACGAGGATTTGTCAAGTTGTCCAAGGGAGATCGGTGGGGATATAAAGTAAAGATTGGGGTGAAGACGCCAATAAAGGAAGTGGTGGTCGAGGAAACGGATGCCCAGCTTTTAACGGCGGTTGACAAAGCAGAACAGAAGATTTCAAGGGTGGTGAGGAAGACGATTGAGAAAATGCAGGAAAGAAAAAGGTAAAATTAGCAGTGTGAAGTGGATAATCGGATTATATTTAATGGTGAGATTGTTGACGGTTTCTCGGTATCCGCATTTTTTTGATGGACCCGAATATGTAAGACTGGCAGGAATGGAGTGGGGAGAGGCGATGCAGGCGAGCCATTTGTCGGTGCACCCAATTTCATATGCAGTTTGGGGGGGAGTCGCGAAGATTTGGCCGGAGGGCGGAGCGTTAGCTCTCGCGATGGTGTCGGTAGGAATGGGGGCGGTGGGATTGATGGTTTTAGAGGCATATTTAAAACGTTGGGGCAAACGAGCGAGATGGATGGGGGGGCTGGCTTACATTTTTTGGCCACTTGCTCAGTTAATTCAAACGAATGTGGCGACAGAAAGTATGACCCAGACCTTACTAATAGTGGGACTATATGGTTGGTGGCGGAGTTGGCGAGAAGGAGGTTGGTGGAAAGTACTCGGAGTATTAGGAGTGGTGGGGGCGATCATTAATTTTCCGGGAGCGGTGTGGTGGGTGGGTTTGCTGTTAGTTATAGGAAGGATGGAAGGTAAGATAAGGCAGGGCATTATTGCGATCGTTTGGAGCTGCGCGGTGGCAGGGGTGGGTTTGATGGGGGCATACCATTTAGGTGGGTTGGGGATCGAGAGAATGATTGTATTGTGGGAAGAGCATGGGAATTTGGTGCGATTTATCCATTCTCCGATTGAAATCGTGAGAGTAATATACCAAGCAAGCCAGGCACTGATTTATAACTATGGTTGGGGAGCGATACTGGTAGGAGGATGGTTGATGGTTGAAAAGATGAGAAAAGGAAAAAAAGAGGATTTGGGATGGATGGCATTGGTGGGGGCGATATATCTAATGAGCATGAGTTATTGGCACGGAGGGATTTACGGCAGGCCTGGAGGAGTGATGATGTTTGTTTTAGCAATCCTGCTTGCAAGAGTACCGAAGAAAATTGGCCTGTTGGCGTTGGGAATAAGTTGCCTGAGTTGGGTGGGAACGGTGAGAGCGTACCAAGAAACGCCAATGGCAGAAAGAGTGAGAGTGGCGGTAGAGGAGCAGTGTCGGGAAGCGGGGTTAGTGGTGTTCTCAGACTTGATGAGACCACAGCTTACAGAAGTTGAGGGTTTGGTGGGAGAGAGATATATCTATATTGGACCAAATAATATGACTGAAATTGAAGAACAGATATGTGAAGTTAATGAAGGGGGAGGAAAAGTTTGTGTGACCAAAGAAGCATGGGATTACCCGTATCGCCAGGACGATGGTCAACAGCGTCACCCATTGCAGGGGGGAAACAAAACTGGTGAGCTAGCGAAGAGAATTGAAGAGAAGTCGATAAGATTAGTGAGGATAGATTAGGACATCACGATGAATCTAGCGAGCAGAGATTTTCTTGGCGATTTTGGTGGAGAGGTGGGTGGGTGTGAAACCAGTTTAGAATTTTGGGAAGGGGGAGTTGGAGGAGTAAGTTATAATGAGCAGTAGATGAGAATAGCAGGCGTGTTCATTTGGAGCAAGAAGATTCACCGATTGACAATGTGGCTCGCAATAATACTGGGGATACCATTGAGTCTAACCGGAATAATGATGGAGAAGAGCAACTTATTCGAACCGAGACTAGGAATCCAGACCTTAATTACAGCGAGAAGTTTACATCGAACAATTAGCACGAAGTTTGCACTGGTGCTCGCAATGATGATGGTAACGGGATTTTTAATGTGGGTAATTCCGGAGATCACAAAAATCAAAGCAAGAAAACAAAATGCTGAGAAAATAGAATAAAGGAGGAAGCAATGAAAAGCTTAGTTTTCCAACTGGCGGAAGCGACGGAAAAAGCAGCGATTGCGGCGGCCCACGAAATGGGATATGGAGACAAGAAGTTAGCAGACCAGAAAGCGGTTGAGGCTTTTAGAGGATCACTAAATGAGATGATGGTGAAAGGAAAAGTGGTAATTGGGGAGGGAGAGAGAGATGAGGCACCAATGCTTTACATCGGGGAAGAGTTTGGGAAGGGGGGACGGGAAATTGAGATGGCGGTTGACCCGCTTGAAAACACGAACGCGACGGCATCCGGATCGAACAATGCGATAGCGGTGTGTGCGATTAGCGAGCGGGGAGGGTTGTTTCATGCACCGGATATGTATATGGATAAGCTGGCGGTGTCAGATGAGGCGTCGGAAGTGGTATCACTAGATTTCACGGTGAAGAAAAATTTAACCAACTTAGCCAAAGCACTCGAAAGGGGAATTCGTGATTTGGTGGTAGTGGTACTAGATCGACCACGTAACGAAAAGTTAATAGAAGAGATTAGAGAAGTAGGGGCCAGAATTAAGCTCATAGGAGATGGAGATTTGTCGGCGGCACTGGCGGTAGGAGTAAGGGGTAGCGGGGTACATGCTTTGATGGGAATCGGGGCAGCACCAGAGGGAGTGATTTCGGCGGCAGGGCTTAAATGCTTGAAGGGAGCTTTTTGGGGAAGGTTTTGGCCAAAGAACGAAGAAGAAAAGAAAAGAATGAAGAAGATGGGGGTGAAGGAAGATAGAATCTATACGATGGATGAGCTTGCGAGCGGGAAAAATTTGATTGTTGCGGCAACGGGGGTGACCAATGGAGATCTGCTCACCGGAGTAAGGTTCTTTGGCGGAGGAGCAAGAACCCATACTTTGTTAATGACCAATGACCCACATAAAATTCATTTTATCGATACAACCCATGTGTTTAACAGGGAGGATATCGATTTTAGATTATAAAAGGAGGAGAAAATGGAGTTTCAAACAGCGATGATGAAACAAGCCGGTTGGGAAAAGATTTGGGACGAAGTGGTGAGACTAGCGGTTTTTGGGAGCGTGGAAGAAAAAGGGTGGGCAAGAGCAAAGATTTGGGAGGTTGGACAAGAAGTGGGAGTGAGGCCGGCTTCAATTAACAACTATTATATGGCGCAGGGAAGGGGTGAGCTTGTTGTTGACTCAACGGTGCCGGCGATAAACATTAGGGGGATGGCATACGAGATGGCAAGGGCAGTACTTGGAAAGGCGAAAGAGATGAAGGTGGGAGCGTTGATTGTAGAAATAGCTAGGTCAGAAATGGGTTATTGTGACCAAACGCCAGAGGAATATGCGAGCGTGGTGATTGGGGCGGCGATAAGAGAGGGTTGGAGGGGACCGCTATTTATTCAAGGGGATCATTTTCAGACAAAAGAGAGTAGTCCGGGGGTACCAAAAGAGGGTGAAGTTGAGTCAATAAAAAAACTAATTACCGAGGCGATGGAGGCCGGATTTTATAACATTGATATTGATACATCAACCTTGGTGGATTTATCAAAAAAGGGAGAAAAAGAACAACAGAAAGCCAACATCCAATATACGGTTGAGCTCCTGAAACATATTCGAGAAAATAGTCCTGATAAGGTGGTGATTTCGGTGGGGGGAGAGATTGGTCACATTGGGGGGAAGAACAGTACGGTTGCGGAATGTGAGGCTTACGTTGACGGAGTAAGAGCGGGAAGTGAGAGAGGAATGATCGGGTTATCAAAAATAAGTGCACAGACGGGGACGAGTCATGGGGGGGTGGTGTTGCCGGATGGAACTTTGGCTGAGGTGGCGGTAGACTTTGAAGTACTTGAAAAAATTTCCGAAGTATTGCGGACAAAATACCAAATGGGAGGAGTGGTTCAACATGGGGCCTCGACTTTAAAGGAAGAGTATTTTGCGTTGTTTCCAGAAAGAAAAACGCTTGAGATTCACCTTGCAACCGGGTTTCAGAACATGATTATGGATCACCCAGCTTTTCCAAAGGAATTACTTAATAAAATGTATCGGTGGTTAGATGATAATAAACAAGGAGAGCGTAAAGAAGGGCAGACAGATGAGCAATTTCACTATGAGTTAAGGAAGAAGGCTTGGGGACACTTCAAAAGGGAGTGTTGGGAAGTGGGGGAAGAAGAAAGAGCCGAGATTCGAGAGACGATTGCAAAGCAGTGTGAGTTTTTGTTTAAGCAGTTAAGGGTTGAAGACACAAAGGAGTTGGTGGAGAAATATGTGGTGGCACCAAAAATACAAAAAACAATGAGAGCGAACAAAGAGGTTAAAATTGAAGGGGAAGTCGAGGGACTTTCTGATTAAGGGGAGAACATATGCAACTTAAGACGATCAGGGAGATGGAGATTAAGAATAAGCGAGTAGTGATGAGAGTGGATTATAACGTCTCACTCGGAAAAGGACTCAAGGTGGTCGATGATACCAGGATTACTCATACAATTCCGACGATCAAGTATTTACTTGAGAGAGGGAACAAGATAATCCTGATCGCACATTTGGGGAGGCCTGAGGGGAAACCGGATCCTAGGTTCAGTTTGCGACCGGTTGCCAAACACCTGGGAGAGTTATTGGGAGAGAAAGTGGGATTTGGGGAAACACCGGAGGAGTGTTTAGCAATTAAGGAACGAGTGGGAATGCTCGAGAATTTACGATTTTGGCCAGGGGAAGAGGAAAATAACGCAGGATTCGCGAGGGAACTCGCGAAGATGGGGAGCGTGTATGTTGACGACGCTTTTGGGGCAGCGCACCGAGTACATGCTTCGATTGTCGAAATTGCAAAACTGTTGCCGGCAGTTGCCGGGCTTTCACTCAATTACGAAGTACAGACGATCTTGAAAGCGGTCGAGACGCCAAAGAAACCGTTGGTAGTGGTGGTGGGAGGCGCCAAAGTTAAAGACAAAATAGGGATGTTGTTTAAGCTAATCAAGCGAGCGGACCAAATCTTGATTGGGGGAGGGATGGCAAACACTTTTCTTTGCGCCAAGGGATACGCGATGGGAAAATCATTTTGTGAGTTGAAGGCCGTAGAGGTGGCAAAACAATTAATTGAGACGGCGGAGAAAAACAGGACAACCATAATGTTGCCAAGCGACGTGATTGTGGGGGATTTACAAAACGGTAAGAATGGGGGAGTAAAGCTGGTCAAGAACATTCAAAAGAACGAGCAAGCATTAGATATTGGTCCACAAACGCAAGTGGTGTTTGGTAAAGTGTTGGCCAAAGCAAAGACGGTGATTTGGAACGGGCCAATGGGAGTGTTTGAAGAGCCACAGTTTGCGATTGGGACGGACTTTATATTTCACGCGCTGACGGAAAACCCAACGGCGCAAGTAGTAGTGGGAGGGGGGGATACCTTGGCTGCGATCAAGAAACAAGAACACTTAGAGCGGATCGATCACATCTCAACCGGAGGAGGAGCAATGCTCGAGCTGATCGAAAAAGGAACTTTGCCTGGACTAGAAGTATTGAAGCGGTAGAATAGAGAGATGAAACTCATCGTATTTGATGTTGAGACTAAGAAAACGTTTGACGAAGTGGGAGGGTATCATCCGGAAAAATTGGGGGTGAGTGTGGCAGGGGTGTACTACCAGGAGGAGGGAGGACCAGCAGAATATCGAGGATATCGGGAGAAAGAATTTCCGGAGATGTTTAAGCTATTTGAAAGGGCCGAGCGAATTGTCGGGTTTAACTCGATTAATTTTGACATGCCCGCTCTGCAACCCTATTACGTGGGGGATTTGCTGGCGTTGCCAAATCTAGATTTGATGGTGGAGATCGAGAGGGAGGTGGGACACCGGATTAGTTTGGACGCGGTTGCCAAAGAAACCATAGGAGCGCAAAAAACCGGCCATGGACTGGACGCTATCCGGTATTATCACGAGCAAGATTGGGAGAGTTTAACGAAATATTGTTTGCAGGACGTGAAGTTAACCAAAGAGTTATATGAGTACGGGGTGAAAAACAACAAGCTCAAGTTTAAGAATAAGTGGAACGAAATAGTGGAGGTTAAGGTAGATTTTGGGAAGGGGAGAGTGGGCAAGACCAAAGTACAGACAACGTTATTTTAGGTTGATTTTCTGGTAACTTGGATTAAAATGGGGATAGTATGTCAACCTTTAGGTTCCGCAAGAAAACAGATTATGGTTTAATGTTGATGACAATCCTTGCGGGAGCAGGAAAGGGACAGTTGGTGAGCGCGAAGGAGATGGAGGAGAGAGGATTACCAAGGTCATTTTTGGTCAAGATTGCGAAAGAGTTAATCAAGGCGGGATTAGTGGGGGCGAAAGAAGGAAGAGGGGGTGGATATTATTTAAACGAGGAGAGTAACAAGATTAATCTACGACAACTAGTCGAAATTTTAGAGGGAAGAGTATCGGCAGCAGTTTGCGTGATGGGAAACAAACAATGCCCAATGGAAGGTGAGTGTCAGCATACGGGGGTGATGAAGAAGTTGAGCGGCGAGATTGAGCAGATTTTAGAGAAGTATACCTTAGACGATTTAGGGAAGCACAAATAAGAAGAAGAACATGAAGAAGAGCTTACTAAAGATAGAGAAGCTAGTGGTAGAAGTAGGGGGAAAGCGGGTATTGAAGGGAGTGAATTTTGAAATAGGGAAAGGAGAAATTAAGGTTGTGATGGGGCCAAATGGGAGTGGGAAGAGTAGTTTGGCAATGGCTTTAATGGGAAGTAGTGAGTATAGGGTGGTGAAAAGTGAGGGGACGAGAGTGGAGTTAGCGGGAAAGAAGCTATTGGAGATGGAGATTGACGAAAGAGCTCGGGCAGGGATGTTTTTGGCGTGGCAGAATCCGGTCGCGATTCCGGGAGTGAGTGTGTTTAATTTGGGGAAAACGGCGTACCAGACGTTACGAGCAGCGCGAGGGGAGGAGGGAGAACAGAAGAGTTTGAGAGAACTTAAACAAGAGATGATCGCGATAATGAAAAGGGTGGGTTTGAGTGAAAAACAGCTAGAAAAAGGGATTAATGAGGGGTTTTCAGGGGGGGAAAAGAAGCGACTCGAACTGGCACAGCTCATTTTATTGAAACCAAAACTGGCGATTTTGGACGAGATTGATAGTGGGTTGGATGCGGATGGATTGAGAGTAGTGACAAAGATTGTGAGTGAGATGGCGAGAAAAGGGACTAGCTTTATCGTGATTACCCACTACAGCAAGTTGCTGGATTATTTGAAACCAGATGAAGTACTGATGATGAAAGACGGGAAGATTAGACTAAAGGGGGGAATGGAGGTCGCTAAAAGCATCGAGAAAAATGGTTATCATGAGCAGATAAAATGAAGAAGAACAAGGAGAATCAGGAAGATTATGAGCTAGGATTTAAGACGGAAACGGAGAGTTATAGTTATAAAGCGAAGAAGGGGTTGTCGGAGAAGTTGGTGAGAGAGATTTCGGCGAGAAAGAAAGAGCCGAGATGGATGTTAGAGATGCGGCTGAAGGCCTTAGCACAGTTTGCAAAAATGCCGGTGCCGAAATGGGGAGCTAATTTAGAGAACATCAAGTGGGACGAGATTCATTATTATTTAAGAACGGTAGAGCGACCTTACAAAAGTTGGGAAGAGGTGCCAGACGGAGTCCGAAACGTGTTTGAGAAGATTGGAGTGCCTGAGGCAGAGAAGGAACTACTTGCCGGAGTAACTGGGCAGTATGATAGCGAAAAAATCTATGGGAGTTTAAAAAAATCTCTGGCTAAAAAAGGGGTGGTATTTTTGTCGATGGACGAGGGATTGCAAAAGTATCCAGAATTGGTCAGGAAGTATTTTGGGACGATTGTGCCGATGGGAGACAACAAGTTGGCCGCCCTGAACATGGCGGTGTGGAGTGGGGGATCATTTGTGTATGTCCCAAAAGGAGTTGAGGTGGGATTGCCTTTACAGGCTTATTTTCGGATTAATGCGGAAAAAGCCGGGCAGTTTGAGCGGACTTTGATTGTGGTAGAAGAGGGGGCAGAGGTGCATTATGTGGAAGGTTGTAGTGCCCCCGCCTATAGCTCGGCCAGTTTACATGCGGCGGTGGTGGAGGTGGTGGTGAAACCAAGAGCAAAGTGTCGTTACACGACGGTGCAGAATTGGTATAAAAACGTTTATAACTTAGTGACAAAAAGAGCGAGGGTGGAACAACAAGCCAGGATGGAGTGGGTCGATTGTAACTTGGGGAGCAAAGTGACGATGAAGTACCCCTCATGTCTTTTGATCGGAGAGCGAGCACACGGGGAGATGTTGTCGATTGCGGTAGCCGGGAGCGGGCAACAGATTGACGCGGGTGCCAAGATGATGCATCTCGCGCCTTTGACAACCTCCAGAATTACCAGTAAATCAATTAGTAAGGATGGAGGAAGAGCGAGTTATCGAGGGATGGTGACAATTTCGCCAAGAGCGAGGGGGGCTAGGTCGAGGGTGGTTTGTGACGCACTAATACTTGACGCAAAGAGTCGGAGCGATACGTATCCTACTAACCGGATTATGAACAAGGAGGTAATTCTGGAGCACGAGGCTTACGTGTCAAAAATAGGGGAGGAACAGTTAAATTATTTAAGATCTCGGGGGTTAACACAGGGGCAAGCGGAGACGATGATTGTGAGAGGCTTTTTGGAGCCGGTAGTGGGAGAGTTGCCAATGGAGTACTCAGTTGAGTTAAACCGGTTGGTAAAGATGGAAATGGAAGGAAGTGTGGGATGAAGACCAGACGGTTTTTTAATCAACCAGGAGAGTATCAGGTTAAACTTCAGTACAGGAAGGAGGGGGAAACAAAAGACTTTGTGGGGGTGGTGAGAGCGGAAACAAAAGGAGAATACAACATTAAGATATTGGTCGAGCATTTGGTGAGAGGGACGAAGGGGAGAGTAGTGGTGAGGGCGGTCGCGAGCGGAGGGGCAAGAGTAGAGCTGTCGGGAATGATAAAGATTAGTCAAGAAGCGCAGAACACGGAGAGTTTTTTAGAACTCAGAGCGTTAATACTAGACGAGGAGTCGAGAGCGAGTGTTGATCCGAAGCTCGAAATAATGGCAAATGAGGTGAAAGCGGGTCACGCGGCTAGCGTGGGACAGATGGATGAAAACCAAGTTCAGTATTTGCAAAGCCGAGGAATAACCGACGCGCAAGCGCGAAGACTAATCATAGAAGGATTTTTGCAGGGAGAATGATAAAATATGGGAATGTGGCAGCCAGAAGCAATTAAGCGAGATTTTCCGATCTTAAAGAGGAAGGTTAACGGAAAGACTTTAGTTTACCTAGATTCAGCGGCAACGAGTCAAAAACCAACCCAAGTACTCGAAGCAGAGCGAAGGTATTACGAGCAGCACAACGCGAACGTTCATCGAGGAGCTCATACGCTTGGGGATGAAGCCACACATTTACTGGATCAGTCAAGAGTAAAGGTGGCAGAGTTTATTGGGGGACAAAAGGAAGAAGTTATTTTTGTCAGCAATACGACCGAAGCGATTAATCTCGTGGCTTATGCTTGGGGAGGGGAGAGGGTTAAAAAGGGTGACGTAGTGGTAAGTACGATCATGGAACACCACGCTAATTTAGTGCCGTGGCAGGAGTTGTGCAGGAGAAAGGGCGCGAAACTTGAACTAGTGGGGATAACCGAGGAGGGAGTACTAGACCAACAAGATTTTGAGCGGAAACTGAAATTGAAACCCAAATTGGTGGCGTTAGCCCAGGTGTCAAACACGATTGGCACGATCAATCCAGTGAAGGAAATGACGAAAAAAGCGCATAAAACCGGGGCAGTGGTACTGATTGACGGGGCCCAAGCCGTGCCACATATACAGGTTGACGTGAAAGAGTTGGGAGCAGATTTCTACGCGTTTTCTGGACATAAGATGCTTGGACCAATGGGAATTGGGGTGTTATGGGGAAGAAAGCAGATTTTAGAGCAAATGCCTCCATTTTTATTTGGGGGAGGAATGATTAGTGAGGTGGGAGTACAGACGGCAAGTTGGGCACAAGTGCCGGAGAAGTTTGAGGCAGGGACGCCAAACGTAGCGGGAGCGGTGGGACTCATGAGTGCGATTGAGTATTTGGAAAAATTGGGGATGGAGTTGGTGAGAAGGCATGACCAAGAAATGGTGGAGTACACCTTGAAAAAACTTGAGAGATTGAAGAAGGTCAAGATACTCGGAACAAAAGACGGTAAGAGGAGAATGGGGAGCGTGAGTTTTGAGTATGCGGGAGTACACGCGCATGACGCAGCAACGATCTTAGATAGTCGGGGAGTGGCAGTGAGGAGTGGACACCACTGCACGATGCCACTGCACAAGAGGATGGGAGTTGTCGCCTCAATTAGAGCCAGTTTCAATGTTTATACAACCAAGGCAGATATTGACCAGTT
>Ga0172375_10004053_pt1 | contig 21910 bp, 20 predicted proteins | sample LakKiv1m_FD_114537 | JGI IMG/M metagenome (GOLD analysis project Ga0172375, IMG submission 114537) | Freshwater microbial communities from Kabuno Bay, South-Kivu, Congo - kab_092012_11.1m | ecosystem: Environmental > Aquatic > Freshwater > Lake | place: Democratic Republic of the Congo... | reverse complement strand
CCAGCACTTTGGTTATGGCTGCTGTCAGTGTGGTCTTGCCGTGGTCTACGTGCCCTATGGTCCCTACGTTGCAATGAGGTTTCTTCCTCTCAAACTTTGCCTTTGCCATTTTGCCCTCCTTTATTCCCCTTTTACCTTTGCTATGATAGCCTCTGATATGCCTTTAGGCACATCTTCATAATGAGAAAACTGCATTGTATATGTTGCCCTGCCCTGCGTCTTTGATCTAAGGTCAGTGGCGTAACCGAACATGCTGGATAACGGCACCTGAGCCTTGATCACCTGAGCATTGCCTCTCTTTTCCATTTGTTGTATCTTGCCTCTTCTTGAATTAAGGTCGCCTATTACATCACCCATATAACTTTCAGGTGTTACTACCTCTATGCTCATAATCGGCTCGAGAAGGACAGGCTTTGCCTTCCGGGCTGCTTCCTTGAAACCGATTGAGCCTGCGATCTTAAATGCCATTTCAGAGGAATCAACATCGTGATAGGAACCGTCGTAAAGAGTCACCTTCACATCCACCACAGGATATCCCGCCAGAACTCCTGTATCCATTGCCTCTTTAACTCCCTTTTCAACAGCAGGAATATATTCCCTCGGGATAGATCCACCGATGATTTTGTTAACAAACTCGAATCCCTTGCCGAGCACAGGCTCGAGTTCCAGATATACGTGGCCATACTGCCCGCGGCCGCCGCTCTGTTTTATAAATTTGCCCTCTGCCTTTGATGCAGTCCTTATTGTCTCTTTATATGCAACCTGAGGCTTGCCAACATTTGCCTCAACCTTAAATTCTCTTAAAAGCCTGTCCACAATGATTTCAAGATGAAGCTCGCCCATGCCCGCGATAAGGGTTTGTCCGGTCTCTTCATTAAATGACACCCTGAATGAAGGGTCTTCCTGTGTAAGCTTGCCGAGGGCTTCAAAAAGCTTCTCCTGATCCACCTTTGTCTTTGGCTCGATCGCAACCGATATTACGGGATCCGGGAATTCCATTTCCTCAAGTATCACGGGTGACTTCTCATCGCACAGGGTATCGCCTGTAAGCGTGCTCTTAAGTCCTACCGCAGCCGCTATGTCGCCTGCAGAAACTTCCTTTATCTCCTCACGCTTATTGGCGTGCATCTTAAGCAGCCTTCCAACCCTTTCTTTTACGTCCTTAGTGGAGTTATAAACATAAGACCCTGCTGACAGCACGCCTGAATATACTCTAATAAATGTAAGCTGCCCCACAAACGGGTCTGTCATCACTTTAAATGCAATCGCAGAAAACGGCTCGTTAACATCAGCCTTTCTTACTACTTCTGAAGAGCCGTTTCCAACCTTTGTTCCTGTTACAGGCGGAACATCTAACGGCGAAGGGAGATAGTCCACAATTGCATCAAGCAACTGCTGAACACCCTTGTTCTTGAATGCCGAACCGCATATGACAGGCGTAAGTTTAAGCTCCACAGTGCCTTTTCTCAAGGCTGCCTTTATTTCGTCCTCGCTTATCTCTTTACCGCCAAGGTATTTTTCCATTATATTCTCATCGACATCGGATAATGCCTCAAGCATCTTTTCTCTATATTGTCTGGCTGTCGGCATAAGATCATCAGGGATATCGCCTTCAACATACTTTGCGCCCAGCGTCTCATCGTCAAAATATATTGCCTTCATCCTGACTATATCTACGGGCCCCCGGAACTTTTCTTCAGCTCCTATCGGAATCTGTATAGGCACCGGATTTGCTCCGAGACGGTCAACCATGCTTGTCACACACATAAAAAAATCTGCTCCCGCCCTGTCCATTTTATTCATAAATGCTATTCTTGGCACGTCGTATTTATCAGCCTGGCGCCATACTGTCTCGGACTGCGGCTCAACTCCCGCCACAGAATCAAAAACAGCCACCGCGCCGTCAAGAACCCTTAGAGACCTTTCAACTTCGATGGTAAAATCAACATGCCCCGGCGTATCTATAATGTTTACTCTGTGGTCTTTCCAGTAACATGTGGTTGCAGCCGAGGTTATTGTTATGCCTCTTTCCTGCTCCTGAACCATCCAGTCCATGACAGCAGTGCCCTCATGGACTTCGCCTATCTTATATGTAACGCCTGTATAATAGAGAACACGTTCTGTAGTCGTGGTTTTCCCAGCGTCTATGTGCGCCATGATTCCAATATTGCGTGTCTTTTCTAATGAAAACCTTGACAAGATGTTTCTCCTCTGCTCTTCTTACCATCTAAAATGGGCAAATGCCTTATTAGCCTCTGCCATTTTATGGACGTCCTCTTTTTTCTTTATAGACGCCCCTGTGTTATTAAATGCATCCATCAACTCTGCCGCAAGCCTTTCCCTCATGGTCTTCTCTGCCCTGTCCCTGGAATAATTCCTAATCCATCTGAAGGCAAGCGCCATGCGCCGCTGCGGCCTTATTTCGTTCGGCACCTGATATGTCGCGCCGCCGACCCTGCGCGGTTTGACCTCGACCACAGGCTTGATGTTCTCAAGCGCTGTCTTAAAAACCTTAAGCGGGTCATTCCCGGTCTTTGTCTTTATAATGTCAAACGCTCCGTAGCATATCCTCTCTGCGATTGACTTTTTCCCGCTCTCCATTAACGCATTAATGAACTTGCTCACAACCTTGCTGTTGTATTTTGGATCGGGTAATATTTCTCTTTTTTCCGCTACTCTTCTTCTTGGCATTTAATCTGCTCCGTTACTTAGGTCTCTTTGCTCCGTATTTTGATCTTCCCTGTTTTCTGTCTGCAACTCCCATTGAATCGAGGGTTCCTCTTATAATATGGTATCCAACGCCCGGAAGGTCTTTTACCCTTCCTCCTCTTATCATTACAATCGAGTGTTCCTGAAGGTTATGTCCGACTCCCGGTATATAGGCTGTGATTTCCATTCCGTTTGTCAGCCTCACCCTTGCCACCTTTCTCAATGCGGAGTTAGGTTTCTTGGGTGTTGTTGTATATACCCTTACGCATACCCCTCTTCTCTGAGGACATACCTTAAGCGCTGGGCTCTTTGTCTTTCTGCCTAAACTTTTTCTGCCTTGTCTGACTAATTGTGCTATTGTCGGCACATTGCCTCCGCATCATTAATTTTCGGAAAAACTAGATTCTACGGGAAAACTTTGAAAGCATAGCAAAGAAAATATTTTTTGTCAAGACTTTCCATAACGCACGGGCTATTATTATTTAAACCTCACTCCTAAAGCGCATTCGTTATCCTTTTTATCTCCTCTAATTTCCTTAAGGACATGCCTGAATCTATAGCCTCTGAGGCCCTTCCAACTCCATCTCTGAAATCTTTTGCCTTACCTGCGACGACAAGGGCTGCAGCGGAATTCATGAGAACCACATCGCGCTTTGGGCCCTTGTCTCCGCTTAAGATCGAGAGCGTTATACGGGCATTGCTGTTTTTGTCCGCGCCTATAAGGTCTTCAAGCTTTCCCCTTTTTATGCCGAAATCCTCGGGAGAGACAATGAAGTTTTCAACTTTATTATCCGCGTATCTTGATACCTTCGTGCCGTTGGTAAGGGTTATCTCGTCAAGCCCGTCTTCCCCGTGAACGACCATTGCGTCATGCGCGCCGAGATTGCCCAGGACCTTTGCCAAAGGCTCTGTGAGCTTATCAGCGAATACTCCCAGTATCTGCCTTTTTGCTCCTGCGGGATTGGTCAGCGGGCCGAGTATGTTAAATATTGTCCTTAACCCCATTTCCCTTCTCGGGCCTATGGCGTATTTCATTGCCGGATGAAAAAGCGGGGCAAACAGAAAGCCAAAGCCTGTCTCAAAAAGGCATTTTTCAACCTTTTCCGGCTGAAGGTCTATCTTAACGCCAAGCGCCTCAAGCACATCAGCGCTTCCGGACTGGCTTGAGACAGAGCGGTTCCCGTGTTTGGCAACAGGAACCCCGCATGCCGAAACCACTATTGCCGTTGTTGTGGAAATATTGAATGTATGCGACATGTCGCCGCCTGTGCCGCATGTATCGAGGACGCCTTCAGGCGCATTGATCGCTGCCGCCTTCTCTCTCATAATACGGGCTGCGCCTGTTATTTCCTCTACAGTCTCGCCTTTCACCCTCAATGCCGTGAGAAATGCGCCTATCTGGGCATCTGTTGCCTTGCCCTCCATAATCTCTTTCATACATTCTGCCATCTCGGTCTCTGAGAGGTTTATGTTGCTTATAATTATATTAATGGCTTCTTTTATCATGACGTATGATTTTATCATAAATTTTAAAGATAACGAAAGCCGACTTCTGCCCGCAGGGTAAGGCCATGAGAAGAACAATACACTTGACACGCCTCTGCTTTTAATGTTATTACTGATAGGCTTTTTGCCACCCATTCTCCTCAAGGAGGATTTTTAAAAAAATGACTCTTGCGACATTTAAAGGCGGCATACATCCGCCGGACAAAAAAGAACTTGCAGCGAATAAATCTATTGCGGCAGCAGCAGCCCCTCAGAGAGTCGTAATCCCGCTAAGCCAGCATATAGGAGCACCGTGCAAGCCGGTAGTAACTATCGGACAGGAAGTCAAAAAAGGCGAGGTCATCGGCGAGCCCGGAGGTTTTGTATCGGCTCCTGTTCATTCATCCGTTTCAGGAAAGGTCATTGCAATGGGAGAGTTTCCAAACGCAATGGGAAAGATGGTTACTTCCATCGTCATAGAGAACGACGGCAAAGAAGAATGGGTCAGCCTGAAGGATAACCCCGATTACATAAAACTTTCTCCTGATGAACTCAAAGAAAAGATAAAGGCAGCAGGCATTGTCGGCATGGGAGGCGCAGCATTCCCCACACTCGTAAAACTCTCGCCGCCTAAGGAAAAACCGATTGATACGGTAATCATTAACGGCGCTGAATGCGAGCCCTATCTCACGGCAGATTACAGGCTGATGGTCGAGAAGCCCCGTGAGATCATCGAAGGCCTGAAGATATTAATGAAGGTTCTCGGCGTGAGCAAGGGGTTTGTAGGGATAGAAAATAACAAGCCGGATGCCGTTGCCAAAATGAAAGAAGCAGCAAAAAACGAACCTAATATAGAAGTGTGCGCCCTTGAGGTTAAATATCCTCAGGGAGCTGAAAAAATGCTCATCAAGGCGATGACAGGCCGGGAAGTTCCGCCAAGGGCCTTACCTATGGATGTGAGAGTAGTCGTGCAGAATGTGGGCACTGCTCTGGCTGTATATGAGGCAGCAAGATACGGGAAACCCCTTATAGAAAGAATTGTAACTGTAACAGGCGAAGGCATTAACAACCCTGCAAATCTTACGGTTAAAATAGGCACGCTGATTTCGGATATCATTGAGCAGTGCGGCGGTTTAAAAGAAAGCGCGGGCAAGGTAGTGTCAGGCGGCCCGATGATGGGTTTTGCCATTGCTTCGCTTGATGTCCCTGTAACAAAAGGAACTTCGGGGATACTCGTCCTTGACAAAGAAGGGATCATGCATGCAGAGGATTTTGGGCCATGCATAAGATGCGGAAGATGCAGCGACGTCTGCGCAATGGGCCTTATGCCCTCTATGCTCAGCATACTTGCAGAGAAGGGACGTTACGAAGAGGCAAAGGGATATAATCTCTTCGACTGTTTTGAATGCGGCTCCTGCGCGTTCGTCTGCCCTTCAAAAAGGCCGATAGTTCAGCTTGTTAGATTAGCAAAGTCGCAGACAAAACCATGAGAAAAAGTATCAAAGCGTCAAAGGGTCAGAGTTAAGGCTGTGATACTTTGATGCTCTGATACTCTGACACTTGAATTTTGGAGGATAGATGGCTGATATAAAGAAAGAACATGAACTTATAGTCTCTGTAAGCCCTCACATAAAGAGCGAGGAAACAACAAGCCTCATAATGTGGACGGTTAATTTCTCCCTTCTGCCCGCGCTCCTGATGGGTGCGTATTTCTTCGGCCCGAAGGCAATACTGGCAGTCGCTCTCGCGATAATCTCCGCAATGCTTTCAGAATATATTTATCAGAAGGCTCTTAATAAGAAAATCACGATAAATGACGGAAGCTCTTTCCTCACCGGTTTATTGCTCGGCATGAACCTGCCGGCATCTGTTCCTTTCTATATACCAATAATCGGCTCTTTTGTGGCCGTGATTATTACAAAGCAGTTATTCGGCGGACTTGGCTACAATGTCTTTAACCCCGCGTTAATCGGAAGGGCCTTCCTGCTTATATCCTTTCCCAAGCTGATGACGATCTGGACAGAACCGACAGCGGCATTTCTTGCCTTTGACGCAAAGACAACCGCAACACCCCTCGGGATACTGAAAGAAGAAGGCCTAGGGAAATTAATTGCTGTGTTCGGCGATAAGATTAATCTTTACGCGGAGCTTCTTAAAGGCCACAGGGCAGGCTCCATAGGCGAGACGTCAGCCATAGCATTGTTAATAGGCGCAGGATTTCTTTTATACAAGAGATATATCACATGGCACATACCTTTATCATTCCTCGGCACAGCAGCTCTGATTGCATGGGTATTCGGAGGAAAAAATCCCGAGACAGGGAGCATGGTTTGGTTTGCAGGAGACCCGGTTATTCATCTTATCAGCGGCGGCATGATCCTGGGGGCGTTCTTTATGGCAACAGACTATGTAACATGCCCGTCAATAAGAAAGGGGCAGATACTCTTCGGAATCGGCTGCGGATTTTTAACAATGCTTATAAGGCTCAAAGGCGGATATCCCGAAGGCGTCATGTTTGCCATACTTATCATGAACTGTTTCGCTCCTCTCATTGACCGGGGCTTTCAGTCAAAGGTCTTTGGCGCGGCGAAACCCGCAAAGGAGATAAAAAAATGACGGGCAAGGATATTATAAAAATAACCCTGAATCTTGTTGTTGTATATCTCATCGGCGGACTCATCCTTGCAGTTGTATATGCCAAGACGTCGCCCATAATGTTTCAGAACAATAAAATAGCGAAAGAAAAAGCGCTTAAGGAACTTATGCCTGAAGCTGATAAGATAGAAAAAGCAGGCGACTGGACAATACACGAAAAACACGCAGAGTATTTCATTGCCAAAAAGGGAGATGAAACCATCGGCTATATTATCCAGTCATTCGGCAAGGGATATTCCAGTTATATAGACACCCTCATTTCCGTAGATAAGGACTTTAAGGTTAAAAAGATGAACATACTTCATCACGCGGAAACGCCCGGACTGGGAGATGAGATAGAAGCGGATTCATTTAAAAATCAGTTCAAGGATAAGGATTTAGAACATTTAAAGGTGCTGAAGACCGAGACAACAGAATTCGTACAGGCAATTTCAGGCGCAACTATTTCAAGCCGCGCTGTTACAGAAGACGCTGTAAAAAACAGTGTCAGCTTCCTTATCAAAACCATAAAAGAAGGAGGGGCTGGGAATGTCGAACACAAGCACATTTAGCTACCGCGAGCAGATATTAAACGGCATCATCAAGGAAAATACGATATTCAGGCTTGCCCTCAGCCTCTGTCCCTCCATTGCCGTGACCAATAACCTAAAAAACGGCGTCATAATGGGGGTAGCAGTCCTGTTTGTTCAGGTTATGGTGAATATCACTATCTCCCTGATGAGAAATTTTATCCACCCGAAAGTTAGGCTGCCTATCTTCATGCTGGTCATCTCCGGATGGGTTACTGTCACTGATATGACCCTAGCCGCGGCCGTGCCGGATGTTTACGGCAAGGTGGGACTATATATACAATTGATCGTTGCCTTCGCATCAATTCTTGCAAGGGCGGAGGCGTTTGCAAGCAAAAACAGTTTCATGCCTTCGATGGCAGACGGCCTCGGAAGCGGGCTAGGGTTCCTGTTTGCACTCACGGTAATAAGCCTCTTCAGAGAGCTTTTAGGCAAAGGGTCTTTATGGGGATATCATATTGTTAATGCAAAACCATTATTGATTATGATACTCCCCACAGGCGGTTTTTTTGCGGTCGGGATATTAATGGCAGCATTTAATTGGATCGATGCCAGGCACGGCAAAAAGAGCGCGCATGCTTCGCATTAACAGGAGGAAGATATGGGAAATGAATTTATAAAACTTTTTGAACTGATAATATCGGCGTCATTAATAAATAATTTTGTCTTTACGAGGTTTCTCGGCCTCTGCATATTCTTCGGCGTTTCAAAGAAGATGGAGACGGCAGTCGGGATGAGCATAACCTTTACTGCCGTAATGATAATAAGCGCCGCTATGAGTTGGATCGTATTCTCATTTATCATGGTTCCCCTCGAGATCACTTTTTTGAAGATAATTGTGTTTATCGGTGTAGTGGCAGGACTGGTTCAGGCATCTGACACGATAATGAAGAAGGTCTCACCCGGACTTTATTACAAACTCGGCATCTACCTTGCATTGATATCCACCAACTGCATAATCCTTGCAGTGCCTTTGATTAATGTAGGCGAAAAATACACCTTCACCCAGAGCCTCGCGTTCGGGTTTGGCTCAGGCCTTGGCTTTGCGCTTGCCCTTGTAATAATGGCAAGCATACGCGAAAAACTCGAACTTGCAGACGTGCCGGCGGTTTTCAAAGGATTGCCTATGGCCTTTATATCAGCAGGCCTTATAGCTCTGGCATTTACCGGCTTTTCAGGATTGATAAAACTGTAACACAGGGAATCGTAAGGCACTGATATGTTAATATATATAAGTAATATTCAAGGGAGCAAAAATAATGTTTAGTCCAATTATAAACCTGAAATTCTGGAAGTCCGCGCTTTTCCTCTTTATTTTTTTTGCGCTTCTGCTCCTCAGCTCTTCCGCAGTGTTTGCCGGTGTCGGGGGGGGAGTTGAGGCAAAAGAACATGTGGAGCTAATTCCTATTGTGAAATTCAGCTTGATATTTCTCGCCGGTATCGGTATTGTTTTCGGTTTTGCGTTGGCTTTTGCGGCAAAGAAATTTGCCGTTAAGACAGATCCGAGAGTGGAGCAGGTCATGGATGTTCTTGCGCACGCCCATTGCGGCGCCTGCGGATACGCCGGATGCGAGCAATATGCAGAGGCTGTGGTAAATAAACCTGAAGTTCCATCCAATCTCTGTACGCCGGGTGGTTCAAGGACTGCTGAGGCCGTTGCAAGAATAACAGGTAAGGCCGCGGCCGCTGTTGAACCTAATTTTGCGAGGATAATGTGTCAGGGCGGATGGTCCAGGTCGGTTAAGAGATTTAAATACGAAGGCGTGCAGGACTGCCGGGCTGCGATACTTGCAGGAGGCGGGGACAAGGCATGCAAATACGGTTGTCTTGGATACGGCACGTGTTCGAGGGTATGCCCTTTCGGCGCGATAACAATGAGCGCAGACCACCTTCCTGTTGTTGACATAGTGAAATGCACAGGCTGCAGAAAATGCGAGGCAGCATGTCCTACAAAAGTGATAGAAGTATTACCTGCGTCAAGGCAGGTATTGGTCACATGCCATTCTAAAGATAAGGGCGGGGACACAAGAAAAAATTGTCAGGTCGGCTGTATTGCGTGCGGGAAATGCGTGAAAATATGCCCTTTTGACGCGCCTTCATTAAATAATAACCTTTCAAGGATTGATTTAAATAAGTGCAAGGTATGCAGCCTTTGCGTGGCTCCATGCCCGACAAATGCGATAACCGATTTCATACCTCACAGGTCAAAGGCATTCGTAATGGATAATTGTATCGGCTGCCATACATGCGCTAAGGTATGCCCTGTGAATGCGCCATCGGGCGAGCAGAAGAAAAAGCACATTATTGATAAAGACACATGCATCGGCTGCGGAATCTGCACTGCAAAGTGCCCTGTTCAGGCAATAGACGGCACGTTCAACGCGCAGGAAGTATTTGCGGCTGCGGCTGCAAAAAAGGCAAAGAGAGCAGAAGCAGCGTAAAAATATAGCAATCAGCTCTCAGCTTCAGACATCAGTTAGGGCCTGCTTGTCTTAAAAAGACCTCTTTTGATATTATTAAAAGTCAGGAGTTTTGTATTAACTCTTAACTTTACACTTCTAACTTTTAACTTGTTTTTCACCTTGGAGGGGTGGCCGAGCGGTTGAAGGCGACGGTCTTGAAAATCGTTGTAGGGGCAACTCTACCGTGAGTTCGAATCTCACCCCCTCCGCCATATGAATTCTTATTTTTCAAGGGGTTCTTCGTCAGAAGAAGCCCTGAACAAACCCTGAACAGGAACTAAATAATGACGAAGAAAGAATTGATGAAAAAATATACGGAATTGCACGGCAAAATATTTGGACAAAGAAAAAACCTTTTCCCCAAAGTCGCATCAGATTTATCACTCTAACCAAAGAGCTTTCTTTAAACCATTCAAGCGGGCAGATTTAAAGAGCTCCGCTCCATAACTCATCAAGAAACTTCCTATACGGCAAGATAGTGATTCCATCCACTGTTCTTGTCCGGGCTTCAAAACTTACACACAGATAACGTTTCAGCTTCTTCTCTTCTGCAAGGGCGCGAAGGGATTTAAGGTCTTGGGGAGATATATTCTCTTTTGCCTTTACTTCAATAGCAGTATGATCGCCAAGAATAAAATCTACTTCAAATCCGGTTGTAGCCCTCCAGTAACTGAGAGATTCTGCTGAAACATAATCACTATAGCTTCTTAATTCGTGAAAAAGATAGGTTTCAAAGGCTTCGCCGAACTCAGGGGTGCCTGGAACGAATTTTCTTCCTTGCAGGTTAGCCGCTACTCCAATATCAAAAAAATAATACTTCGAGGAAACTAACGGCTTTCTTTTCATAGAGCTGCGCCATGCCGGAAGTTCATGAAGCACAAGGGTATCCTTTAGTATTTCAAAATATTCATAGACAGTCGTGCGCGGCACCTGAGCATCATTGGCAATGTTTGTGAAGTTAACGATTGTGCCATTGCAAAAAGCTGCAACCTTGAGAAAACGGCTGAAGGCCGGCACATTTCTCATAGCTCCTTCAGCCACAATCTCCTGCTGCAGATAGGAGCCTGTATATGCCTGAAGGTCAGCGCCCGGGTCATCTGAGAAATAAATAGAAGGAATTAATCCTCGCTCAAGCGCTTGAAATAAGTCAAACCGCTGTCCAAGTTCCTTATAAGTCAGGGGATGAAGGTATTTTGTGCGGGCCCTGCCGCCAAGAAGATTTACACCGCCGCGTCTGAGCTTTCGGGCGCTTGAGCCTGTAAGCAGAAACCGAATCCTGCGCTCTTCAATCAGCCTGTGAACTTCATTAAGTAAAATCGGCAGGCGCTGTATCTCATCAATAACTACAAAGCGCTCATTGGGGCTTAATTCTTGAGAAAGACGGCCTGGATTTTGGCTCATTGCCAAGAATATTGATGCATCCAAGAGATCGTAAACCTTTGCATCCTTCAGGGTATGACGAATAAGCGATGTTTTTCCTGTCTGGCGAGGACCGAGAAGAAAAAGGGACTTCTTTTCCAGAAGGGCTGGCAGGTTAAGCATTCGCCCTACATAAAACCCCTCAATGCTCTTATCTTTCGTCACCATAATCGTCAATTATCATTACATTTGACGGCAGAAATGTCAACAACTAAATTTGTTGCCACCATCAACAAACAGCAGTCGCTATGCCTTTTGATTCTTTGTATTTCTCTCTGGCACTGATTTCCTCTTTTATCGGGGCTTCTAATTCAAGTATCTCTGCTGCATCGGGAATAAGCTTCTGATATATTCAAGCAACATTAAAGAGCATCAAAGCGACTTTGGGCAGGCCTTTTAATTCTATAGCAAGCCATTAAGGAAGCATTAAAGTTACGTTAAAATGTAGTTGGTATTGAGAATGCTTTTAAAATTCAAACACAGACACATTAAGTGCCATTTTATACAAATACTTGACATCGCATTGTTCTTCTGCTATTCATCTAACTGACGGGGCTTCTCGCTTATTGATTAACTTACGATGCAACAAGGAGGAGATATGAAAAAGTTTTGTTTGTTTGTGATGGTAGCGTTCTTTAGCGCTTTTTTCTTCTCGCCTCAGATCGTTTCCGCAGCCGGAATAGAGGCGGCAATAGGCATCTGGGATCAGGATCCTTCAGGCGATATAGGCTACAAAGGTGAATCCCTAAGCATAGAGGATAATCTTAGATACGGCAAAGAAACACGCGTTTTCGGCAGGCTGAAGATAGACATGCCCTTGCTCATTCCCAACATCTATCTCATGGCAACGCCTATGAAGTTTGACGGCGACGGAACCAAAACAGGGACCTTTACTTTTAACGATAAGACCTATGTAGGCAATGTGCCATGGTCCTCTACTTTGCGGCTTGATCATTATGATATCGCTTTATATTACGGCATCCCGGGCATTAAGACAGCCACTGCCGGAGTGTTCAACATTGAGGCCGGCTTAAACGCAAGGATCATTGACCTTAAGGCACAGGTAAAGCAGCCTTCAACAAATACCGATGAGTCCAAAAGTGCTCTCCTGGCTGTCCCGATGATATATCTGGGCGCCCAGTTGAAACCGATTAAAATCTTGGCCTTCGAGGGGGAAGTAAGAGGAATCGTATACGGCTCTAACCATTACTACGACCTGATTGGCAGGATTAAGGTCAAGCCCCTAGGCCCTATTTTTATTGCGGGTGGTTACAGGTACGAGGATTTTAAGATAGACCATAGCGATGTAAAGGCAAACATAAAAATCGGAGGGCCTTTTTTAGAAGCCGGGGTTGAGTTTTAGATACGCTTAGTATGGGCTTAACTCAAAATACTTGACACCGGAGAATATTGTGCTATAAATGTAGGTAACAGGAGCAAAATGAAAATACACACATTGATAGGCATCATCCTTATCGCGATCGGCATCGCCGCGTTTGCGTATCAAGGCATAACCTACACAACCAGAGAAAAGGTCGCCGAGATTGGCACTGTCGAGGTAACGGCTGAAAAAACAAAAACGCTTCCTTTGCCGCCTGTCGTAGGAGCTATCGCTCTGGTCGGTGGCATAGTATTGCTTATCACCGAAAGCAAGAAGGGCTGACCGAATGCAGAAGATGAACGTAAGGAGAAAATGAAATGGCAAGGAAAGGGAACGTAATATGAGCATATTCAAATTTGCCGGTGTCTTGATATTTACACTTGTGGCAGTTGAAACTTACGCAGCTGATCAATCCATCTGCAGTCCGGGGTCTCAAGTGGAAGTGTATCCTAACGGTTTGCTAAAATCATGCATTCTGAAGGATTATTATAATTCGAATAACATCAAGTGCAACAAGGGCCAGATGATCAGCTTTTATGCTGATGCCAAGGTTGATACCCTTGATACCTGTATCCTTGCCGAGCCGGCCACAATAAACGGGCAGAAGTGTAAACAATCCGAACCGGTTAGCTTCTACTCTGACGGAAAATTTAAATCATGCGTAAAATTGAGTGACTGAGATATTTACAGCGGGATGCGTAGGCCGAACAACGCGCGGTAATTTGTAAAATCCATATCATCGCGGATATTGGACAGCATTTCCTCGGTCTTGTCGCCTTTCGGCAGGTCAACAGAAAAGAACGCCTTTAGTCCGCTTCCGAGATGGAGATTGATTCCTGGCTCTTTTTCACTGTCTTTGATATACTGTGCGCCTTCATTAGATGTTTTGGAAGTTTCTGTATTCTGCGCCTCAGATTGGTTTGCCTCTTCGTCTGCATAAGCGTCTGGAACGGACAGAAAGGCTGCTGAAAGAAATACCGCAAGGATTGAAAATATAAGACTGTATTTTTGGATACCTTTCAAGTCTTCACCCCACTACTTAACGTCTACAATAATTATAACCTTATTCCGCGCTCTTTTTCCACAAAAAAAGCGGCATTAGGGGTGTTTGAGCGAACCGCTGTAAAAGGCCTCGCACCTGCCCCCGGTGATTATATCTACGGGTTTCTTTAGGAGCGAGCTTATAGGGGCAACGAGTGAACTGAAGATGCTGGGCTTGTCTATCTGTGGTTTCTTAAAGTCGCCGTGTATCCTCTGGCTGTATGTGGCACAGCCTTTCGCATTGAGCACAGCAATGGAAACATTCTCGAACCTGTTGCGGACGAAATCGAGCTTCCCCTTAAGGGCAACTCTGTTCTTTTTCGTGACAAAGGCCACGTCCGTTGCTTCAGCAACGCCGTTCCTGACCTTCCAGTCAGAGACAAGTTTTTCTATTGTGCCTTTTCCTCCCAGAGATTCTTCGTATACACGCCCGAAGTCATAGCCCTTTGTCACAAGCGTGCCCAGAGGCCCCGCGACAAAGAATGCTCCCACATCTATCAGGTTAAAACTCTGACTCTTTTCATATTTCTCTAACAAACGGTCGAAGTCGAGGCTTTCGTGAAAAAGGCTTTCCCCCCGCAGCGAAATCTCTCCCTGTGCCGCACTCTTCATCTCAGCGGAGTTTTTGCCCTTCATGCTAATATGAGCTATCAGATCCATCTTGCCGCGTATGGACTTTTTTTGCCGGAACGATCCAAGAACCTCCTCAAAACGGAATTTTGTGATAGTAAAATCCACCAGATACTCAGGGATGTTGCCTGTCATCACGCCCTTGATGCTCCCCTTGCCGTCCCCGCCAAATATCTTCATTGTGATGGGGGTTGCCTCAAACTCCCCTCGCCGCGCTTTCATGGCAACGCGGATATCCGCAATGCTCAACCCTTTTGCCTTCGCCTCTTTGCATGACAAATCCCCCTCAAGATAAAGGGCTTTGATAAATACTTCTCCTCCCGCAGAGAAATCTTTGATTGCAAGATCGCAGTCATTCACCTCGATCTTTTCGCCTGATTTTTCGTCTGCATACAGGACATTCCCACTCTTAACCGAGATGTTTTCTATAGCCGGAAACTTTTTTCTTACAGGTTTTTTCTCCGGTGTCTCAAAGTTAAAGACCCCTCTTTTGTTTTTAGTGATGTAAAAAGTTGGAGTGATAACCCGCACTTGCCGTATGATTAATTTCTGCCTGAGAAGCGGCAGCAGTGTTATCCCAACCTTCGCCTCTTTTGCCGAGGCCACATCAACACCCCGATTTTGGATAAGAATGTCTTCAAGGGATACGCTTGCAAGCGGAAAGAGCGTAAGCTTCATTTTCCCGTTAATGCGCACATCCATCCCCGATGCCTCGGAGGCAGCGGCCTCTATGCCGGGCTTGTAGGAATTTATGTCAAAGAAGAGAACGAAAATGAACGCGGCAAGGACAACTGCCACTGCGCAGGCGCTAAGGATAAAAAGAATTTTTTTCGTCTTCGCATTCATTCCTTCATTTCACCGCAAGACATAGAAAATCGCAAATACCGTAAATAAACGCCTGCCTTGCATCATAGCGTTAATTAAATAATACCTTATTTTTAAATAATATCAAGGTGATGCATAAGTCCATAACTTATACAAACCGCATCTTCAAGCCCGGGAATATGTTAAAATAAAGGGTGAAGTTTCACGATATTCATGAAGAATGCGGAGTCTTCGGGGTCTACGGACACCCCGAGGCGTCAAACCTTGCGTACCTCGGCTTATACGCGCTCCAGCACAGGGGGCAGGAAGGCGCCGGCATCTGCTCATCCGATGGAAGGCAGCTTCATCTTGATAAAGCAATGGGGCTTGTCGCCGACATCTTTAATGAAAAACGCCTCAAAAAACTTCCCGGACATATCGCAATAGGCCATAACCGTTATTCAACTGCAGGAAGCAGCGTATTAAAAAATGTCCAACCTATATTGGTAAATTTCGCGCTCGGCCCAATGGCAATAGCCCATAACGGAAATCTCGTAAATGCGACAGAGCTCAGAGAAGAGCTTGAAAAAGAAGGCGCGATTTTTCAGTCAACGTCAGACAGCGAGGTCATAGTCCACCTCATAGCTCATTCGAAATCCGGGGATTTCTATGACAAGGTGATTCAGGCATTAAGGCAGGTTAGCGGTGCGTTCAGCCTTTTGATATTAAGGGAAAGAGAACTCATTGTCGTAAGAGACCCTTATGGCGTAAGGCCTTTGAGCCTCGGACAGGTTGACGGCGCATATGTTGTAGCATCCGAGACATGCGCGTTTGACCTCATCGGAGCAAAATATATCCGGGATGTTGAACCCGGAGAGCTTATCATCATCAACGAAAACGGCCTGCAGTCAATGAAGCCGCTGGTTGCTCCAAGGCAGGCATCATGCATATTTGAGTTCATATACTTTTCCCGTCCCGACAGCTATATCTACGGCGAGAAAAACGTTAACGAGATAAGAAAGAAATTCGGGGCGCAGCTTGCGAGAGAATCCAATGTTGATGCAGACCTTGTTATCGCGGTGCCGGACTCAGGCGTGCCTGCCGCAATAGGCTTCGCTGAAGAAAGCAAGCTTCCATTTGACTTCGGCCTTATAAGAAACCATTACATAGGAAGGACCTTCATAGAGCCCAAGCAGAGCATAAGGCATTTCGGCGTCAAGATAAAACTTAACCCCGTGAGGGAACTTCTTCAGGGCAAAAGGGTTGTAGTAATAGACGACTCTATCGTAAGAGGCACAACGAGCAAAAAAATCGTGAAGATGATACGAGAGGGCGGGGGCGCGAAAGAAGTTCATTTGAGGATAAGCTCACCTCCGACCATTGGGCCGTGTTTTTACGGAATTGACACTCCTACAAGGCAGGAGCTTATCGCTTCCACGCATCATGTCGAGGAGATAAGAAAATTCACAACTGCCGACACGCTTGCCTATCTGAGCCTTGAGGGGTTGAAGAACATAGTCCCTGAATCATATAAATTCTGCACCGCGTGTTTTGACGACAATTACCCGATTAATTTTCCCGGCGAGCGCTTAGCGCAGATGGAGCTATTTCTGAAGTAGCCTTTTCACGGCCTGTTTATTTTTTCTCACACCACTTCCTTGCATTCTGAAATAATTTGAGCCACGGAGAAGCCTTGAGGTTTTTCTTCCATTCTTCAGGCATCCATGCCCAGTTCCATTTCTGGAATGTCCTTTCAGGGTGCGGCATTATCGCAAGGTGCCTTCCGTCAGGCGAGCATAAGGCTGCAATCCCGTTAACAGAGCCATTGGGGTTGAACGGATAGCTCTCCGTTATTTTCCCCTTATCATCAACGAATCTTATAGGCGCAAGGTTTTGCTTCATCGCCTTATCAAGAATATCCTTCTTCGGGAAATGCGCCCTTCCTTCTCCATGCGCAACCCATATGCCGAGAGTGGAGCCTTCCATGCCTTTAAGCATAATTGCAGTGCTTTTAAGAATCTTTACTGTTGCAAACCTTGACTCAAACCTCCCTGAAACATTGTGTATAAACCTCGGCTGATATTTATCTTCAATCCCCTGCCACGGAATCCATCCGAGCAATGCCATTAACTGGCAACCGTTACATATGCCAAGGCTGAATGTGTCAGGCCTCTGATAGAATCTCTGGAACTGTTCGTAAATCTTTTTATTGAATCTGATGACGCCTGCCCAGCCTTTTGCAGAGTCAAGCACATCCGCATAACTGAATCCCCCCACAAATGCCATGCCCCTGAAATTATCAAGATTTACCTTTCCTTCAAGGAAATCCGTCATTGTGGCGTCCCATACATCAAAACCAGCCTGATAGAATGCAGACGTCATCTCCCTGTCGCTGTTGCTTCCTTCCTCGCGGATTATTGCAACTGAGGGTTTGGTTTTCTTTTTTATAATTGCAGGCGCCGTAACATCCGGCTTGAATGTGAGTTTGAACTTCGGCCCGCTCCTGTCATAGATATTCTTCTTTTCCTCATTAGCGCAATCGGGATTTACCTGAAGCCTCTCAATCTGATAGCTAGTCTCTTCCCAAACGCCTCTTAAAATCCGCATGTCCTCATTCAAAACAGTGACGTGTGATGAGTGATGAGTGACCAGTTTTACCTTGATCTTCTTTTCCTTTAAAGTTTTTCCGATAATCTGACATGGGACTTTCTGTTTCTTTAGTTCTGCAAGTATCTTTTTCTCATTCTTCGGAAGGTATTCAATAACAAGGCCCAGTTCTTCGGAGAATAATGAGGCAAGAGCGGAAACTACCCCCCCTTCGCTCCCCCCCTTGGCAAGGAGGGGATGGGGGGGTGTTTGACCTATATTTATTTCAATCCCGCAATTTCCGGCAAATGCCATCTCAAGTAGCGTCGTTACTAATCCGCCGTCGCTTCTATCATGGCCTGAAAGGATTAAGTTTTCCGCTATGAGTTTTTGAACAGCATTGAATGCCGCCTTCAATAACTTCGAGTCGTCAACATCAGGAGATTCATTGCCAAGCTGGTTATAAACCTGCGCAAACGCGGTTCCTCCAAGCCTGTTTTTGCCATTGCCTAAGTCAATAAACAGAAGCTTGCTCTTACCCGGCTGCTTAATGTCAGGTGTTATTACCTTTGTAATGTCAGGGCAAGTTGCATAAGCGGAAATAACAAGCGTGCCCGGTGATTTGACAATCTCGCTCTCAACCTTTGCTGCCATCGAAAGGCTGTCTTTACCCCCGTCTATCGCGATTCCAAGCTCAAGCATTATGTCTCTTAACGCAACCGCAGCGTCATAAAGCCTCGCGCCCTCGCCCGGAAGTTTTGCAGCCCACATCCAATTGCCTGAGCACTTAATATCTTCAAGTTTGCTAATTTTTGCCCAGACAATGTTCGTTAACGCCTCTCCCATTGATAGCCTTGCCATGGCAGAAGGATTTATCAGCGTTTTTATTGGTTGCTCGCCGATTGATATTGCCGCGCCCGTAAGTCCGAAATGGCTTTGGCTAATTACGGCAACATCAGAGACCGTAAGATGCAAAGGCCCAGCGCACTGCTGCCTTGCGATTAGTCCTGTTACGCTCCTGTCAACCTTGTTTGCAAGGAATCTCTTCGAGCCTACTGAAACAAGCCTCAGAACCCTGTCCAGCGCATCTTTAATCGTTAAATTCCCAGGCAGTTTCAAAGGCTCAAGTTCAGGCTCAATCCTATCAAGCATGAAAACCTTTTGAGGCATATCGCCGAGTATCTTTTCAAGGTTAAGATTTACCGGCGCGCTGCCGTCATTTTCATCATGAAGAATAATATATCCGTCTCCTGTAATCTGTCCTATGAATGAAAACGGGACCTTTTCCCTTTGGCAAAGCCCTTCAAATATATCCGCTTTTTCAGGCTTGATAAGAAGCGCGTTTTGCTCCTGATACTCCGCGCCCCATATTTCAAGAACGGAGAGCGTATTGTCACCAACCTGAACCTTTCTTATCTCAATCTTTGCCCCGGCAGGATAGATTATCTCTTTTACGACATTGCAGTTCCCGCCTGCGCCCTGGTCATGGATGCTTATAATCGGATTATTATTTCCAAGGTCAACGCATGCCCTGATTACCCTGTTAAGTTTCTGCTCCATCTCCGCGTCGCCGCGCTGCACGGCATTAAAGTCAAGCTCCGCAATGTTTTCTCCTTGAATCATAGATGAGGCAGCGCCGCCGCCCATCCCAATCCTGTACGCGGGGCCTCCGATCTTTGTAACGAGCATGCCCTTTTCAGGCATATCCTTTTCAGTATGCCTTGCATCCATCTGCCCGATTCCGGCAGTGAACATTATCGGCTTAAGCCATTCCCTTCTTTCTCCGTCAGGAAGCCTCATCCCGAATGAGCGGGTGAAGCCCTGAATAACAGGCTCGCCGAATTTATTGCCGTAATCAGACGCGCCGTTGCTTGCCTCTATCTCTATCTGTAACGGAGACGCGAGGTTATTCGGATATTCAAACGTATCATCTTCCCATGGGAGTTTATATCCGGGGATGTTTAGATTGCCCACGCAATATGCCGCTGTGCCTGCTATGACATGAGCGCCTTTTCCCGTTGCCTGAACATCTCTTATCCTTCCGCCTGTCCCTGTCTCAGCGCCGGGGAATGGAGCGACCCCGCTCGGGAAATTATGCGTTTCTGCGGTAAGGATTATGTGATATTTAAGGTTTTTCTCTTTGAATCTTGAATGCCTTCCCGGAACCACAGGGAGGATTGTCTTTATCTTATACCCTCTTATTCCGCTTGAATTATCCTTGAACGCAATCACGCTGTTATTTGGATTTGCCTTCAAGGGCTGTTTTATAATTTGCATTAGATTTTCAGAAACCTCTTTGCCGTCTACAATCAGTTTGCCCCTGAAAAACCAGTGACGGGAATGCTCGCTGTTTGACTGGCTTAAATCAAAGCATTCAACATTTGTGGGATTGCGCTTAAGGTCTTTCACAAAAAGGTTGTAGTAATATTCTATGTCCCAGTCGTCAAGCCCTAAGCCCATCTCGGAATTTATCTTCTTAAGCGCGGGGATACCTTCCTCGATAAGCGGGATTGTGAAAAAAGGCTCAGGCTTAACCCCTGTCTCAAATGTCTCAAGAGTTGCGGGATATGGGCATTCAGTCATCCGGTCATGAACAAGCGCAAGGAATTGGTGAATGGGTAAATCGGTGAATGGGTGAATTGATGAATCAGGGTTTTCGGAATTTTGACCCTTGGACCCTTTGACCCTTTGACCCTTGACTATCTTATATCTTCTCGACCGTTCTACTCTCGTAATCTTTTTTAATCCGCATGAGTGGCAGACTGATACCGCGTTTGTTGACCATGCGGTTGTGAAGTTCATGCGGGGGCCGACCTCGATAACTACCCCCTCTTCGCTCCCCCCCTTACTAAGGGGGGGATGGGGGGGTATTGAATTTAAAAAGCTTTCAGAAGAGAAATTCTCCGGCTCGAATGTCTCGGCCAGAAGCCATCTGAGGGTATTCAACTCCTCGGTTGTGAGCGGAGAGGTTGCCTCTATGTTGAAACAATGCTCTGTCTCTATGTCATTAATATCGGCTGAAACACGCTGCCTGACAATTGAAAGAAGGTTTTTCTTTTTTGTCTCGGACAATGCGGGTTTTCTGTAGAAATGCACCAAGCTCATTTAAAATGATAACACAGACTATTATTTGCTTTCAGTATTAAAAAAATATAATATTTAAAATACCAATGATTGTGAAAATAACAAGCAGGCAAAGCCATCCCCAAATGCTAATTCCATCAGACATTGATTTAAAAATCCTACCCCTCTACTTTTAAATCTTTAAAATACTCCCTATAAAATCCTCTGTCCCTCGAAAGAAGAATATCTGCGTTTTTTAAAGCATGAGCGCCTATTATGAAATCACTAAGAACCCTCTGCCTTAATTTAATTTGGTGATTACACTTCGGGCATAAAAGGGGCTTCCTGCGCTTGGCATATTCTCTCCACCTTTCACCCGCCATATAAAGCGATTTTTCATCGGAGTGTATAAGGCGTATGCCCGTGTCGGAAAGAAATGCCTCCATGTCTTTCTCATTTGGAAACTGTGCGGCTAGTTCAGCGTATACTACTTCGGATATGATCAACTGCCCTTTTCCCGAATACTCTTCAAGGATTTTTTTTGAATGCAATAAATGACCTTCATCAGGGATTAGTATATCAAGAAGGATATTTGTATCTACGGCAGTTCTCATAATCCCCTTATGTCATCAACTATCTCATCGGTTTTACGCCCTTTAAGTGTTTTGAGCTTGCCCACCCATTTATCGAAAGGAGATTTCTTCATGGATTTTTTGATATAGAATATCCCATTTTTTTCCTCAAAGCCTATCCCCTCTCCAGCCTGAACTCCGAGCCGTTCGCGCACCTTTTTGGGTATTGTAACCTGTCCCTTAGAAGTAACCTTTGCCGTTAACATAAATTCCTCCGGTAAGGATTATAATCCTTACATTTATTGTAAGGAAATTATATTGCGCTGTCAACAACATATAGGCTGCCATGAAACTCCTTTATGCTTGACATTCCTGACGCCTGTGATAGCCTTTTAGCAGGATATGGAAAAGGAACCGATAAGCCAAAAAATAGGATTTCTTAGGCCGTTGTGGTGGATAATCCATCTGATAGGCATTGCCGTTGTCTATACCCTCGGCCATCTATTATGGTGAGATTATGCTGAAACATTTCAT
>Ga0172375_10004052_pt1 | contig 21912 bp, 17 predicted proteins | sample LakKiv1m_FD_114537 | JGI IMG/M metagenome (GOLD analysis project Ga0172375, IMG submission 114537) | Freshwater microbial communities from Kabuno Bay, South-Kivu, Congo - kab_092012_11.1m | ecosystem: Environmental > Aquatic > Freshwater > Lake | place: Democratic Republic of the Congo... | reverse complement strand
CCGAAAGGGCGGCCATAATATCTTCAGCCCTTATTGCATTCTCCCCCCTTCTAATAAAAGAAACTCTGCCAGAAATGGATATAGCTGCGTCATTTTTCCTTATTCTCGCCGCTTACTTCCTTTTTGATTATGCAGAGTCTAAATCTTACAAAAGTTGGATTTTTGCGGCAATTATTATCGGAATCGGAATTATGATAAAAATTTATGTCGCTTTTTTTGCAGCATCTTTTATAGTATTTATCTTATTCAGCGAATACTCTCCAAAATCAAGCATGAAAAAGACAATAAAATATATTTTAATTTTTAGTTTTATTGTATTTATATTAGGCGTACCAACATTCACCCACAATTATTTGCTCCACAAAGACAAAGGCTTTGTGGATCTTATATTTACCAATATTTTGAAAATAGGTGTGGAAAAAGCCCAACAATTCTATTCGTGGGGTGCCGGCTGGATGGCAAAATCAGATTACAGTGGATTTTTTTTAGGAAATCAGGCTAATTTTGATTCTACACCTCTTCCAGGATTTTTAATTGTCTTGGGATTTTTGCTGAAGGGAGATCCTCTCCTTTTTATCTTGGGGATCCTGGGATTGGCAGCAGTTTATGGAAATAAGAGAGAATATTTCTGGTTTTTCGCAATAACTTTTATTCCGGCTTTTATTTATCTCGGAGCAAGCATACCAATGGCCAAACATTTTATCTGGGGCTTAGTTTTATTAGCTCCTGGCGCAGGGCTAATTGGCGAAAGATATCTAGCAAAAACAATTAAAATAAGAATGAGATATCTTATTTTTCTTCTGCTAATATTCTCTTTATTATATCTTGGTATGCCCAAGGGCGTAGCTCATGCACATTTCTATGGGGAGTCCTCTTTTGGCCAAGTAGTCGATTACAAGAATAACTATATAAAAGAGGATTCATTGATTATAGCAGATTCTAGAATATATCGAGGAAATATACACTGGGCATTAGCAGGAACTGATTATTTAGAAGCAGTCTACTTTTTTGATGCAATTAACCAATTGAACACTAATGCTTCGCTTCAGAATATAGATGTGTATTATATAGAATGTGTAAGCGATGATTGTGGATGGGGCACGGTTAAAAATCAGCCGGAATTCAATGCAAGCATGGAAAATATGACTTTGTGGTTTGCAAATCATTCTGTATGGAAAAAAGATTTCGTCGAGCCAGACTCTAAAAAATTTTATCTTCCATTAATGGAAAAAAATAATACCCCCTATAGAATATATCATCTTATCCTGCCCTTGAATCCTGTTATTTTAGATGTAGTAAAACAAACGCATTCTTGGTATTTGTATCCTATAGGTTATGATCGAAAAATTTCCCCTATCTTTGATGATTATGAGATTCATAGCCGTTTTGATTCCTTTCTTAATAAGTTCGCATGGCTGATTTTGTATCTAGAGATAGCACTAGCCTTTTTGGCAATGCTTTATATAGCCTACATTTTTATTGAGGAATAGTATGAAAATTTCAATAATAATCCCCGCATATAATGAAGAAATTACAATAGGCGAATTAGTTTCAAAAGTTCAGATGGTAGATTTTGAAAAAAATGAAAAAGAAATCATAGTGGTAGATGATGGTTCTTATGATAAAAGCTATGAAAATGCTTCTAAATTAAAAAATATAATTCTTCTAAAACATAAGCAAAATCAAGGAAAGGGCGCGGCGGTTAAAACCGGAATTAAAAGAGCAAGCGGAGATATCATATTAATACAAGATGCAGATCTTGAATTAGACCCCCAGGATATTCCTTTGCTTATCAAACCCCTAATAGAAGGAGAATCTTTGGCTGTGTATGGATCAAGATTAATCGGCAAAAAAAATCCTAAACATAATTTTCTTTATTATTTTGGCGGAAAATTTATAACCTTTATCACAGATTTACTTTATGGCATAAAGCTCACTGATGAGCCTTGCGGCTATAAAGCATTCAAGGCAGATTTAATAAAAAAAATAAAAATAAATGACAACGGGTTTGGATTTGAGCCAGAAATTACGGCCAAAATAGCAAGAATGAAGATTAAAATAAAAGAAGTTCCTGTTTCGTATTATCCCAGAAACAGGATGCAAGGTAAAAAACTAAATATTTTAGATGGAATGAGGGCAGTGTGGACTTTATTTAAATATAGATTTGTATACTGAAGATGAATATTCTTATATTTAACTGGAGAGACATAAAGAATCCCCTTGCTGGTGGAAGTGAAATATATTTTCATGAACTAGCCAAAAGATGGGCGCTCCAAGGAAATAAAGTTACAATAATATGCTCTGGGTGGAGAGGATGCAAAAAAGATGAAATTATTGACGGAATAAAAATAGTGAGGGTCGGCAATGATCGGACTCTTTATTTTCTCGCCCCTTTCTCTTATTGGAAGCTAAAAATAAAACCGGATCTGGTCATAGATGTCGAAAATGGAATACCTTTTTTCAGCCCGTTATTTGCGAAAGCAAAAAAATTTCTCCACATACATCACGTGCACAAAGATATCTGGTTTAAAGAACTTACTATCCCTTTAGCGCTACTTGGAAGGTTTTTAGAGACAAAGATTATGCCTTTGATTTACAGCAAAGTTGGCGTAATTACTTTATCAAAAAGCTCTAAATTTGAAATAGAAAAAGAGGGTCTAGGCAAAGTGATAGGTATTGTGAATCCGGGAATTTCATTTGCAAAATATAAAAAATTTGGCAGAAGTGAAAACCCAAGCATACTATTTTTGAATAGGATAAAAAAATACAAAGGTCTTGATGTACTTTTAAGAGCAGTCGAGGATCTAAAAAGGCAAAATCTCATTCCCGATGTTTGGGTTGCGGGTAATGGGAGCGAACTTAAAATAATGAAGAATTATGCGACAAAGCATAACCTCTCAAATGTTAAATTTTTTGGTAGAATAAGCGAAGAAAAAAAGCAGGAGCTTATGCAGAAAGCATGGATTTTTGTCAATCCCAGTTTTAAAGAAGGATGGGGCATAGTAAATATTGAAGCAAATTATTTTGGAACTCCTATAATCGGAAGCGATGTTGGGGGAATAAGAGACTCTGTAATAAATGGAAAAACGGGGCTTTTGTTTGAATATGGCAACAGTGAAGACTTAAAGAAAAAAATAAAATTGCTTCTAAAAAATAAAAAGATACGCGATAGAATGTCTAAAAATGCGAAAATATTTGCCCGCAAATTTGACTGGAACATAAAAGCTAAACAATATCTTAATCTTTTGGAAAAATAAAGAAATTTATTGCATTGCCCTTATAAAGGGTTTAGGCAGCAAGGTATACGATTACTTGCGGGTTGTTTTTAGGGAAAAAGTTTACTGGAACAAGATTATATTTAGTGTAATTAAATGAATAACCCCACCAATTCGGATCGGAAGGCGAATCATATAATGAAATAACAACATATTTTGGGTTTATTGCTGAAAGATTTGCTGCAAAATCCTCTTCGTATAATGGAATGGAATAACTCTCTCGCTCAGAATAATAAGTATTTTGAGGATGACTTCGTATGAGAACCCTATCTTCAGAATTAGAGTTTTCTTTTATCCAAAGACCTGCATTTTTAATTGATTCAAATGATGATACTCTTTCTTTTATTATGCTATTTGAATGCGCCACCAAAGCATAACTCCCAAACACAATAACTGCAACTATAAAAATTAATGATATTAACTTTCCGTATTTTAAGAGCCGAGTTTGTATTTCTATTGCCATAAGCGCAATAAGATAAAATAATGCAGGAAAAGCTGGAAAAACATATCTGTCCTCATAATGGCTTACTCCGAAAGAAAAATAAGCAAATATTATGAATATCCAGATGAATAGAAAAAATTTTGAGGATAGATAATGGTTTTTATTTTTAAAAATAATGTCCAGCCCTATAAGAACCTCAAATAGATATAAGAAGCTAAATAAAAGAATTATCAATAAAATAGTATGGAAATAATTTGGAAAAGTGAACAAGTACTGCTTAAGCACAGATAATCCTGATCCAAAAGTTATCCCCTCTATGGCGCCCCCGCCCGCATAGCTCAGAGCATATAAAGGATTTCCAAATCTCAAATAAGACCATAAGAGATAAATTGACCCTACAACACTTCCAAGAACCAAAGAAATACCATAATCTTTGTTCTTATAAAAAGAATTCGCTTCTGTTGCCAGAATATAGATTACCAGTATTATAAAAAATAAAAATAAAGGAAATCTTAAAAGAGAAGCTATTGCTATTGCTGGAATACACAGCCAGATTAGCTTTTGTTTTTTGCTTAGAAAAAAAGCAAATCCTAGAAGCCCGAAAAAAACGCTTATTATATCCGTCAGCAGGCGCATGCTATAAAAGAGATTCAAATAGAATAGGGAATAAAAAAATGCGGCGATAATCCCAATTTTCTTTTGAAAAAGGGCCATTCCAATGTAATAAATAAGATAAACTGATGCTAATGATATAACTAACAAAAGCAATCTTAGAGATATCTCATTAAAGCCGAGCATCATAAGAAGCGAAAGTATAAATGGGAATAAAATTGGCCTGCCATCCCACCAGCCGGTTGAGGGCGTCCCTAAAGCCATACTCTTTGCTTTGAGCATATACTCTGCTTCATCCCACCAAAGGGGCTGATTTTTAGTGGCTAAAAAGTAATATAAAAGAATGGCGAAGGCAAGAGCCATAACAATAATAAGAGCAAGATTGTTTCTATTTTTCAGCCAGGTTTTGATTTGTTCTTTTCTCTTTTCTATTCTTTGCGCACTTTCTTTTTCTTCATTCATAGAAATAATGAGTTTTTTGGCTTTTTATTTGTTATTATTTGGTGCTTTCTATTCTTTGCCAAGCATCCCCATAATGCTTATTTTTTATCTGAGTATCCCAAAATACACGTATCCACATATAAAACCTAGCAGATATCAAGCCTAAAGTCCATAAAAATTCCTTCAAATTTTGCGGATAAAACAATATCAGGCCTATACCTTTTGCTTCATTGCCAAAAGTTTTAACTCTTTTTGTTATTTGAGTATCTACATATTTATCTAAAGTTTCATGAGCCTTGCTTGTTCTTATTTTTTGTTTAATCCAATCTTTCCAATTTGAAGGGTTTTTAACATATACTTTAGCTTTTTCTGCATAACCAATTCGATAACCTTTTTCCCAAAATATATACGGAATAACCGAATCCTCAGCCACATCTAATGGAATCTGATTGATTATTTTTTTTCTGAAGGCAAATAAATATCCAGAACATTCAATAAATTGATTTCTTGCAAAAGCATTTTTCCTTAAATTATGCGCTGCCTCAAAGAGAAAATTAGCCCAATACCCGTATTTTGTTTTTTTGTTCTCAGCGGGTACAGGCCTTCCAGTTATACACCCAATTTCAGGATCTGCAAATAGATCTATGATATCCTGAACAGAGTTATCAGATATAAAAACATCTCCGTCAGTTAGAATAAGAATATCAGAATCTATATTTGAAAAAATAAAATTTAGTGCATAACTTTTGCCTTTTCCAGGATCTTTTATTATTTTTAAATTTTTATGCTTATCTTGATATGCTTTTGCAATTGCGATAGTTTCGTTATCTGGAGCAGAAACAAGAATCTCATAGCCATATTTGGTTTTTTGCTTTAATGCAGATTCTATTGCTATTTTTATATTCGGCTCCTTAAATGCAGTTATTAATAAAGTAATTTTTTGATTGAGCAACTTTTTTGCTGCATCTAAAATTTCATTCAGCCTTATTTCTTCCATACTTTTGCAATTATTTTTATAACAGCACAAACATTTTGATTTTGCTATAACCTTTTCTCCAATTCCATACATATCCAGTTCTGTTGAAGAGGTTGGGCCGATTAAACAGATTGTTTTTCTTTTAAGAGCAAGAGAAATGTGCAGACCTAAACTATCAGTAGTTATAAACAATGAACATATACTTACTAATGCTGGAAATTCTATTAGATCATTGCCGCAACCCGTATCAATTATATTGGCCTGAACTTTAGATTTGATTTCTTTATTTCTTTCTATTTCATTGGGCCCCCCAAAAAGAAGAATCTTAGCTTTAAGACGAGAATGCAATAGGCCTATAAGTCTTGCTGTTTTTTCTGTTGAAAGGGATTTTGGCCATCGATCTGCAGAGCCAGTGTTTATGCCGATGATTAGATCATTTCTTGAAAGATTATATCTTCTAATAAAATTAGAGGCGAATTTTCGCTGATCCCCAGTTAATCGCAAAAAAGGCTCATATTTTTTCCAGTTTTTGATGCCAACTATTTCGGAGATTATTTGGCGATGTGTTTTCTTATTTTTCTTTTTTAGAAAATCATTTTCGGGTTTTTTTCCAAGGGCAGACATATCGAACCACTCTCTAGTCGTCGGGGTTGGAATAATGTTATTATTTCGGAAGACAAATCCCACTATTTTTTTAGCTTTCAAAAATGAAACAAATTTACAGTTATCTTCATCCTCTTCGAGATTTATAACCAAATCCCAATGCTTGTGCTTAAGTTGGGACTTATTTTTTTTTGAAATTACCTCCGCAATATAGGGATTATTTATAAATAAATATCTAGCCTTTTCATCGGTTATCCAAACAATTCTTGGATTTTCCTTTTGATACTTTTCCTTAAGAGCTTGGGCTATAAAACTAGTTCTTACAACATCCCCTAAAGCTCCTGTTTTGATTATAAGTATGTTCATATAATGAGGTAATAGAAGATGTTTAAAAGGATTGTGTAAGAAAGATAATGTTTTAAAATTTAAAAAGAGCTTTTGAATAGTCCTTCAATCCGGTTTATAACCCTATCCCAATTAAATTCTCTCACAGAATCTCTTGCATTATTTTCAATTTGAGAATTATCTCTCCTGAAGGCAGTATTAATCTTTTCGGCCAGGCCCTCTTTAATATTTTTAAAGATATAACCATTTTTTCCATCTTTTATCAGATCTCGAATAGCCGGAATATCATTTCCTACAACAATTTTTCCTCTTGCCATGGCTTCAATCAAAGATTGAGGCATGCCCTCACTCTTGCTCGGCAAAACGAATATCTTTGAAGAATCGATTAATTTTATTTTTTCTTGAATTTCATAAACAGGCTTATGAAAAATTATTCTATCGCTTAATTTTAGTTCTTTTATAATTTCCCGCAGCTTTTTCTTATAATCTTCCTCTGCAGGGCCTGCCAAAACTAGTTTTAAACTTTTATTTTTAATTAAAGGCATGGCTCGAATGAGAACTTCGATATTTTTTATAGGGCTTATTCTTCCAAGAAACAAAATTTGATTTGTTTCTTTTGCCTGCTTTTTTAAAATAAAAAACTGTTCTGGAATGCCATTTGGGATGTAAACAATTTTAGAATCTTGGACTCCAAGTTTCTTCAAATAAGGAATTTCCCATTTAGTTATTGCAATAATTTTATCGAACTTATTAAGAGTTTTTCTTCCGACAAAAAAATCATAAAAGTCTACGCTGATTTTCTGCAACAGACTTCTTGATTCTGCCCTCTCAAATGGCGCATGAGTAACAAGAAAAACCTTGCAGTTTTTCCCTTGTTTTTCTAATTTTTCAGCTATTTTAAGAGCTTTTGTAGTATGCAAATGCCGGTAGCTATGACAAATAATTATATCTGGAGAAAAATCTAAAGCTTCTTGCTCAAAGTTCCAGTTCATAAAACTCTCGCCACCTAATTTTTTGAAAGGAAATCTGTTAATTTTGACATTGTTCAAAATTTCGCTTTCACATGCAATATCTGCATTGCCCTTGGTAGCATTAGAAGAGAAAACTCTAACGTCATAGCCTTTTTCTCTTAATCTTGCAGACTCTTCTTTAACCCTTTGCCAGACACCACAAATTCCTGCAGAAAAGTTTGTTAATTCGAGTATTTTCAGTCTATTTTTCATATTAGATTGCACTCCGGAACATATTTTAATTTTTTAGAGGAATAAGCTAAAAAATTTTTAAGATTTTTAATAAATTGATTTGATGAACAAAGCCTGTTAGTTAAGCTTCCGGGAATATCAATCATATCCCAAGAATGCATAACAAAAATGAAATTAATGTGGAATATCTTGCAAAGCGAGATAATTAGCTTATAGCACCAAGAAGGGTATAATTTAAGCTCGAATCCACCAGAGGCTATTAAAAAAGAGGGTCTAGGCACCTCAAAGATCTTTTCTGTTAAAGGATGCACCACCATCTTTGAGAAAAAGTTTCTAAGAATTATTGAGGGTTTTGAACCACAAATGTGCCTTAAAAGCATAATATTGCCGGGAGTCATTGAAGAGTCATAAACGAAATTATGCTTTTCCAGCAAACTGATTGTTTGGCAATCAATAGAATGCTGGGGTGCGCGAAAGCCAAGGGGTTTTGATTTTAGCACTTTTTTATAAATATTAACGGCTTTCTGCAAATCTTTTTTCTTTTCAGATACACTTAAGGTATCATATCTTAAATGGCGATATCCGTGCAAAGCAATTTCGTGCCCCTTCTGATGGAGCCCCCTTATAAGGGCAGGATACTTCTGAATAACCTTGCCCGTAACAAAGAAAGTGGCTTTTATATTACTTTGATTTAAGATGCCAATTAGAATGGGCAGGCCTCTTTCTATACCCTTAAAAGACCCTGTTTTAAGATCCGGCTCTATATCAACTGAAAAGGCAGCTTTCATATTAATTTTAGGATAAAAAGCTTTATAAAATTTGACTAATTGAAATACTCATGGATTTTAGCGATTATTATAAGAATAAAAGTGTTGTCGAATCTTATGACACTAAAAGAATGCGAGGCATTAAAGCAGGCATAGTCCGAATGCTTGAAAGAGAATATGTTAATATTTTAACTGAATATGAAAATAATAAGAGTATATTTGAAATAGGGGTCGGCACAGGTTTTATATCTCAGCTATTGATTAAAAAAGGAAAATTTATGGGAATGGATATAAGCCCTGAAATGATTGCTGCTGCAAAAAAAAATCTTAAAAAAACAGCTAAAAAAATAAAATTGATAAAGGGAAACATACTAAAACCTAAAATAAAAAACAAATTTGACAAAATTGTCAGTATAAGGGTAATAAGTCATTTTGATAAAAATCGAGCCATTTTAGCCCTTAATAATGTCAGAAGTTTACTTAAGGATGGGGGTCAATTTATTTTCAATATTGAAAATAAATCGATTATCAGAAAATTTGCGAGAGTTTTATGCGGCTGGGGCAGCACATATAACTACCAATATTCTGACAAAGATATCTGGGAGCTGCTTTCCAAAACACATTTCAAGGCAGAAAAAATAATTTATATGGACCACTTATTTATGCTTCCTCTTCATATGCTAAACTTAATCTTGTTCAAAAGTTTGGATAAGACAATTTTTGAGCTGGAATTAAAAATGAAGCATATCCGATTCTCATCAAATAATTCATTCATAAGATGCAAAAAACAATAATCTTTGGAACAGATATTCATGCAGTGCAAGCTACTGAACTTGCAGGAAAACTTGTCCGAGATCTAGAGAAAGAGCTAGGCGATAATTGTACTATTCTCTCTCTAGAAAACAGAAAAAAACCTGAAAAAGCTAAAAATAAATGGGTCATACAAAAATTTTTTAGCAGCGATATTCTAAGAAAATTTATTCAGGCAATCCTCCTTCCCCTTTATTTGATAATTCTAAGATTTAAATCAAATAAAATACTAAGCCTCTGGACTTTAAATGGCAAATATGCAGGATTTGCCTTGAGATTCATGAAAATTCTTAGATACGAAGTTTTTTTTATGGTTCTTTCTTCCTATGACAAAGATTATTCTTTATTAAGCATCTGCGATAAAATTATTTGCCAGAGCCCAAAGATGCAAAATTTTCTCCAATCTGATTATGGGCTGAGGAATACTGTTTTAATCTATCCCTGGACAAATTTAGAGGTCTTCCAACCTAAAAAGAAAATTAAAAAAATTATAATTCCAAGTGTGCCTTATAAAATAAAAGATTTTGAGGGCCGAGGAATGCCTAAAATTATAGAATTTCTCAAAAAATCTGAAATTCCCGCCACAATAATTTTCAGAAGCAAAGAATCAGCAGATTATTTTAAAAAACTCAGCCTTAAGAATGTAAAACTAATAAATAAAGGGCTCTCAGATATAGAACTAGCAAAAATAATGGCAGAGTCTATGATTATGCCCCTTATTTATAGCTCAAATGCTCCAGATATGCCGCTCAGTGCAATTGAAGGAATGGCCAGCGGCTGTATTATTATCTGTTCTGATAGGATGGGAATTTCGGAAATTGTAGTAAAAAATAGATGTGGAATAATCTTAAAGAATTCCGGCTCAGAAAGCCTCAAAAACGCAGTTGGTTATGCCCTCAAAAAACAGAATATCTACAGCAAAAATTCCCGGAAAACAGCAGATGATTATTTTAGGGCTAAAAAAAATATTTCCAAGATTTTAAGCCTTTTAAGATAGTTAAACTAATAAAGGATTACTGCTTGGCCCTCTGCCATCTTTCGCTACTAAACAGCGAGCTTAACAAATACTGCAGGATAAATTTATTTTTCAGTAAAGAAAAGCCAATGAGCTTAATCAAGTAGCTATCTATTTTTTTCTGATAAATTAATGAATAAAGTTTTTCGATAAAAAGCATTTTAAATGTAGATTTAATTTCGGAATAATTCAATTCGCCAAACTTGTTGTTCTTTATATTCCTTAAAAGTGGAATAGACACTATTGAAGTGTTCTTTTCATTCAGCAAATTATCAGATTTTCCTTCAAAAAACTTTCGAAATTTCCGCATATTTTTAATAAAATAATTTTTTTGAATTAGCAAAGATTCAGGAATACAGAGCCTATTAAATTGTTTTTTGTTTAAGCTTTGCAGGGCTTTCTTTGCATTAAAGAGCATATAATCTCCCAATGCGCAATCGTGCAAGTAATAATCGCAACAGCTTACAGGTTTTTTTGATTTCTCAAGAGAATATGCCTGAAAATAATCCCTATAATCCAAATTTTTGGCATTTTCCGATGATAAACTCACATAATCGGCACAAATTAATTTTTTCTTAAGAGCCACTAAGTTCTCAAACTCGCTTAAAGAAATTCGGACTATATTTTTATTTATTTCTAGAAAGGCAGCCCGCTGATGGCGCATATTTAAGGTATTATTAAAGAAATTCGTGAATTCAGACTCCCAGGAATAGTTTTTTAAAGTGAATTTATGAAACTTTTCGGCAAGCGCTTCGCGTTCTTCTCCATTTTGCAGGTAATATTGTATTTTTCTGAGAAGCTCTTGTTTATTCTTAAAAATTATCTTCTTTATCTCGGGCAGAGGATAAAATTGCTTCAAACCAGGATAATCTTCCATAAGCAGAAAACCGCGACATGAAAAAATATCAAAGACTCTTCCTTTTAGCTGCTTGTCTTTTTTGCTCGCAAGGGCGCCTTTTGAAAAGCTTAGGTTTATTTTAGTCTCATTTATTGTTTTAACATAATCTTTCGATTTTAGAAATCCGCCATAAATATCCCTTAAGTTAGAATATTTTTCCCACCCTGCACCGAATAGGCGCATACTAATTCCATGATTATACAAGTATTTTATATATTCTGGCCGGTCCCTTATAGGCATACCTATAAAAGAAACATCGTAAATTTTTTTAAGACCTATCTTTTTGAAGAAATCGGGATTTGTGCCATGCAAAAAAACAACATGATCTATTCCTTCAGCGATATAATTTGAAATGTCCTTCTCTGACGCCCAAATATAATCAAAGAATAATGCCCAGTATCGGCTCCAATTATCAAATCTCCAATTATCGTCGCCGAAAAGATTTATAGTTATTGTTTTTGGAGATGCCTGTTTTACTTTTATAAGGGTTTCTGGATAAAATTCGTCATAACTAATACCAAAGAGTACATAATCTGGCTTTTCTTCAGCAATAAGATTCAGAAATCTTCTATTCATCTCCTCTTTCCCATAGCGGAAATAATTGTCTCGCGGGCTAAAAACATGTATATGTCCAAATAATTTTTCTAATATCGGCTTCCAATCGCGATTAGTGTAATGATCTTCCTCATTGCAACCCCAAGTTGCTAGAAGGACTTTTTTCTTAAAAAATCGTTTATTCATCAATTAACCAAAAACAAGAATATTTATAAATTTAAGCGTCATATTTTTGAAATGAGAGACTTAAATGCTACAGTTATTGTTGATCTCGGCCCAAGTGAAGCTGAAATAATGCATAATTTGCATAAAGATGCGCGATGGGGTATAAAAAGGGCAATAAGAGAAGGCCTAATTGTAGAAGAAACTAACAAAGAAAACGATTGGAAGGAATTCTATAACATTTATTGCGATACTATGAAAGAGGGGGGCTCGGGTATAGAAACTCTTGAACATCTTAAAGAATATGCAAAAGTATTTTTTATATGCAAAAAAAACAATGAAATAATAGCTGGCGCGACATTAGATATAAAAGATAATAAAACACATTTAAGCAGAAATGCATCTTTAAAAAAATTCTGGAATCTTCAACCAAACAATCTTCTTTATTGGAATTGTATCTTATGGTCTAAAAAAAAGGGATTCAAAGAATTAGATCTTGGAGGATACCAGCTAAATGCGCGAGGGCATTTAAGAGGGGTTAATTCTTTTAAAGAAAAGTGGGGCAAAATTGTTTATTATTACAAAGATTATCCTTTTTTCATAGCGATTGCAAGAAAATTATTGAGAAATTCTCAGTTATTATGGTGGCTTAATCATAAACTGAAAAGAAGACGGGTTTAGATTTTTGAAAAAATCTTTTTCTTTATTGCGGAAATTATTAGCATATCTTCCCGATCTAAACACCCGGTTAAAAGTAAAAGCAAAATGTACAGGCTAAGAAAAATAGCGGCAATCAAACCCAAATATAAAATACTAGATGGAGCCAAGTTTTTTAATAAAAAAAGAACAAAAAAAGATCCAAGCGCAGAGAATAAGATATTTACCATTTTTTTTCTTAAAGGAATAATTTTGGAATAGCATATTGCCTGAAATAAAAATAAAGAATTCAATAACATAAAGCCGAGCATGGTTGCGAATGCTGCGCCATTTAATCCATATCGCGGGATAATCAAAATATTAAGTATTATAGTTATAATTAAAGAAGCAAGAGTATCATATAAAATGATTCTTGATTTTCCAAGCATAGAAAGAAGATTGTTTGAAACGACAGAAATAGAAGATATAAATGCCCCTATAGCCAAAAACCGCAAAGCATTTTCTGCAGCGAGATACTCTGCCCCAAATAGAAGATTTATAAAAACTCCCGGAAAAAGCACCATTAAAAAGAAAATAGGCAAATTTAAGGCAAAAATCCATTTGCTAACTTGCTTGCTTAACTCGCTTATCAGCTTGAAATTATTTTTAGAGTATTCTTTAGTAATCAAAGGAAAGAAAAGCTGCATGAATACCTCCGGGATTATAAGCAAAAGCATAGCTATAGGAATTGCGGCATTGTAAAAACCTACCCGGCTTATATCTTTAAAATAACCTAAAAGTATGGAATCTACCCAATAGAAAAGGCTAGTAATCATACTGAAAAATAATATTGGCCAAGAATATGAAAAGAGCTCATGACGAATCTTGAATTTACTATCTTTTGATAATGCAACTTTTCCCAATAAGGCAGAAATCTTAAATTTTAATACATAAAATGACAGGAATAGTATACTTAACACCCCAATAAAATAAGAGACTGCGATTGATTTTTCCCGTAATCCTGCATAAATTAAGAGCAAAATTGCTGCTACTTTGATTATATTTTGAAAAATATTTAATATAAAAGAATACCAGCCTATAAATTCAAATGCCCTTATAATAGAAAGAAAAATATTTGAGATAACAAAAATGGGCAGCAAAATGGCGAAAATCTTCAGATAAAATATTAATGAATTTGTATGAAAAAATGTTTGAGAAATATGAGTAGATAATAAAAATAACAAAACTCCCCCAAAAATGCTTGTAAATAATAACAGACTTAAAGAAAATTTTAGGATATATCTTATTTTAGAGAACTCATATTTTCCACGATATAATGAAACATACCTTAATACTCCCTCCGTAAAACCAAGTGATACCAAAGCGACGGCCCAGCTTAAAATTACTATTGCCAATGAAAAGCTTCCATAAACTTCTGGGCCAAAATTTCTTGCAATTAAGATTCGATAGGCATAGCCTAAAACTTTTGATAAAAACATCCCTAAAAGAACAACAAAGGACGTCTTTACTAGAAGCTTTAATGAAGTATTAACTTCCAGATTTTCAACTTTGTTATTCAGTTTATTTTTTCTTCCAGATTTCAACATAGCTCTCTCCAATATTTTCAAATTTTTTTAGCAGAACAAAGTTTTCCCCTATGCAGTCAAGGTTTTCTTGCCCCAGATATTTTTTTCTATGAGTCAAGATAATATAACTGAGCTGTTTAGAATAACTGCAAAAATCGCTGAGATCGAAAACTGAAGATATCGAGGGGGCTAAATAAAAGATCTTATAATCAGTGCTTGAATTGCTTAGGATAAGATAAACAGGATTATCTGAAAAAACTTTTGACCCTTCGGGGATAAGTGATCGAAGTTCGCTGGCAATTTCCGGCTTGCCGGTAATTTCGGCTCGAGCAAATCCTTCTGCGAAAACTAAAATAGAATTAATAAAAAAGATTATAAGTAGCACATAAAGAATTTGATTAAATTTACCTTCACCATATCGAATTGAAAGGATACATAGGGCTAATATAAATGGAATTAATTGAATAAGGTGCTGCTCGAAGATTTCTTTATTCAAAATAAAAAATAGGATGGTTATCAAAATTCCAATAACTAAAAATTCTTTTAGCTCTCTTTTTTTTTCCCATTTTATGAATAATGAAGGTATAAGAAAGCTAAATATAGAGAATAATAGAAAAAATAATTTTCCGATAGAAACTATCCTGGAAGCCGATCCTGAAAATTGCATATTAAAAATTATCAAAGAATAAAACATATTTTTAAATCCTAGGTAAAATGAGAATACTGCAGTTAATGGCAAGAAGCTTAGAAGAAATCCTAAAATAGATAATAAAATATTTTTAATTAAAACCGTTTTTTGGCCCTTCCAATAAGTATATATCTGATGTAAGATGATAGCGCCTAGAAAAATTACGGCTGGCTGTTTAAACCATGCCCCGATGCCTATGAAAATTCCTGCAATCGGAAGATTGCCAATCTTTCCATTTTCCAAGTACAAAATATAAAAGAATATACCTAAAAATCCGAACAGAGTCATAGGGACTTCATTGGTCAACCCATAATTCAAGATTAAAATTGCTGAAAGTGCTGCCCCAATAATTCCAGATTTATAATCTGCTAATTTTTTGAATATAAAAAAAGATATAATAATAAAAAGAGCGGAATAAATAAATGCTAGCAGATTGGTTGTAAAAGGTTTGACCCCTAAAAAAAGAAACATAATTGAAAGTGGGTAAAAATTTAATGGCGGCTTATGATCAAATATTTCAGAATATAATAATTTGCCGTTATTAATCTCTTTTGAGATATAGGACATTCCAGCATCGTCAAACCCAAGCTGGCGATTAGATATTTCATACATGTTAATTATTATGCAAAATGCTAATACTGCAACTGAAAGAATCGTTAGGAGATTAAATTTATTCATAAATTTACTTGTATCTTTTCCATTATAAGCTTTTCTAGTTGAAAAAATCATGACAAAAATCCTTATCTTGAGTTTAGCCCGATTTTCTGTAAGAATCTGCAGCTTTTTCAAATTCTTCTAAAGTATATTGAGTCATAGGATGGGTTAAAGTTTTTCCAACCAAATCCTTTTCTAAAGTGGGGCTTATTTCTCTTCTGCTTGACTTTAGTCCAAGAATTTCTGGCAACCCTCTTACAATTCCGGTTGGAATGGTTATCACTTGGGGCCTAGCTTTTGCAATTCTATGTATATCCTCTGGGCACCTTATACTCCCCACAATTAAAGCTGAATCCCTCCCGCTTTTTTCTATTTCTTCAGCTACATAAGCAATCTGATTTAAAGTTAAGCCCCATGCTTGTAAAAAATATTTGTCTTTATTTTCTTTAAGAATATTTTTCCAGTTTGGAGAATTTAGACTCTCTTCTAAATTACATCCCGCCAGAGACAATATATGCCCATCAAGCATTCTATTTGCGAAGAGACTTACATACCCTATCCCTGATTTTGACGCCGCTAATGCTTGATAAGGAGTCATACAAGCAGTGATATTTGTTTGTACCCCCCTTCTGGCTAATTCTTCAGCAGCAAGCAAACCACCTGCGCAAACAGGAATTTTAACAATAACGTTCTTTCCCCAGCTGCTCAATGCTTCTGCCTGCCTCAGCAAAACCTCTTTGATAACTTCAGGTTCTGTTTCAGAAATTTTTTTGGGATCAATGCCTCTTAAATCTGTTTCCAAACTTACAGGAACATTAGGATATTTTTGAAGAATCGATTTGCAAGCACCTTCAAAACCCAATGAAAGATCTCCCGTAGTTTCCATTATTTTTGGATTTGTAGTTATGCCGTCATCGACTTTTCTTGAAAAGCAATAAGCAATTTCTTCCAAGTTCGCAGTATCAGCAAAAAATTTCATCTTTGGGTCCCAATTTTTTTAAATTCTTCCTGTATCAAACTTCTCAATTGATCAATAATTAAATGCTGCAATACTACATGAAATCCTTCGACATGTGGGGTTGAATCCATTGGAACAACCACGCAAGCATCGGCCATTTCCTTTAATTTTCCGCCATCGAAACCTGCTAAGCCTATAATTTTTCCATTTCTTTTTTTTGCATACTGCATTGCCTTAATCATATTACCGCTCCATCCAGAACCTCCATGGACTGAAATCAATAATAAAACATCTCCTTCCTCAAATAATGAATTAAGCAAACCTTCATAAGCATTGTCCCAGCCAGAATCATTGATCCATGCAGTTAAACTTGCAACATTATCACTCAGGCATATTGATTTAAATCCTTTTTTGGAATCTATTACTTCCTTATCAGAACTAGAATTTGCGACAGTTTTCAATAAGTCGCCAGTAAAGTGAGAAGCTGTTGAAGAACTTCCCCCATTCCCTATTGTTAAAACTTTTTTATTGCTTTTCCAAGCTTCAAAAAGAATTGCGATAAAATTTTCTATATCGGATTTAGCCACAGAATCACAAATAGTTTTTGTTTCATCAAGATATTTTAAAATAAAATTTTGAGTTTCCATTTTCAATTTTGGTATATAATCTTGCAACCATCCATCTCAAAGCGAAATGGTAGCTCGCTTAACCCCTCCTTAAACAAAGCTTCTCTAAGAACTTTTTTATTTTTATCACAATAAAATAAAAGAAATCCTCCGCCCCCAGCCCCTATAAGTTTCCCACCAACACCTCCATTTTCAAGGCCAATTTGATAATATCTATCTATTTCGTCTGAAGACATTTTTCTGCCGAATTTCTTTTTTGTTTCCCAGTGAACATTAAGCCATTTTCCAAATTTCAATGCATCTCCTTCCTCAAGACATTTTTTGCATTCAAGCCCAATTTCTTTTATAATATGCATCTGTTTCATTTTCTCCTGGTCAGACTCTGTAGCTTTTTTCTGATCTAGTATCACTTCTGAAGCAGAACGATTAATGCCTGTACCAAACATCAAAAGGTTCATTTCAAGTTCTTCAAGCGTTGAATAAGAAATATTTAATGGACTGGTTTCAACGTTTCCGTTCTTGTCAATTTCAAGATTAATTACTCCGCCGAATGCGGCAGCATAATGATCCTGTTTTCCTATTGGCTCTTTAAGGATTTTCATTTCTATTTCTGCCGCCTCCTCAGCCAATCTTTTAATAGCAATTTCCTCCCTTTTATGGGCATGAAGAGCCTTTAGCAGAGCCACTGTAAAAACACTTGAAGAACCCAAACCACTGTTTGAAGGCACTTCTGAAATAGATATGATTTCAAGAGGATCGGTTATATTTAGTAACTCAAGTGCTGCTTTAATTCTTGCATGTTCTATATCTTTCACTTCTTTTACTACCTCATTTTTTGAATATCTAATTAAAAATTCTTTAGCAAATTCCCTCTTTTCGATAAGCACATAAATATATTTATTTATCGCCGCAGTAACCAAAGAGCCTCCAAATTTAGAAGAATAAAAAGGGAGATCTGTGCCCCCCCCACAAATTGAAATTCTTAATGGAGCCCTTGCGATTATCATAGTTTTACTTATTACTTTTGCCTTTTTATTTAATTTATTAAGATAGGTTTATAAAGATTTCGGCGAAATATTTATAAATGGCAGTAGTAACTTTATTAAAACTGGATTTAAGGCCGCTTATTTTGTAGCTTTAATGTAAATATGTGCATCTTCAGGATGCTTGAATCTGCCTCTTTCGATTCCCTTAGAAGTGAAAATTTGGACGCCTTCTTCAATATCTTTAAATCCTATTTCTTTTAATAAAAAAAGCAAATCTTCTCTTGTCCACCCGCATTTGTGTTCGTCTCCGCGCCATCGCTGCCATCCAAACATAGTTGCCCATATATGCTCTGGCCTAAAAGGGTTTTTATCCTGCATGCCATGAGTTAGATTATAAAGATATTCGCTCCAAATTTTCATATCTGGCACATCAAATAAGAAACTTGCACCCTTCTTTAAAAGTTTATAAACGTGAATTAGAGTTTTTTTAAAATCCTCATAACGCAAATGCTCCATAACCCCCAAAGCCATAACCTCAGATAGGGAACTCTCGGGCAGATTTACTTCCCACGGATTGCATATAAAATCTAAATTGATACCTTCAAGCTGTGTAACATCTTGATGTAAATATCCTTGTGAGGGTTTTCCGCCAGAGCCGAGCTCCAGTTTGTCAAAATTTGTTTCTTCGATATGCTTTATTTTTTTTGCTATCTCTAACAGATCTGGAAGAGTAAAATCTGGAAAGATATTTTTTTGGTGCTGCAATTCAATTATATCATCCCGTAATATACCCATTCTAAATGTTTTCTTTACTTTTGCATTTTTCCCAGTTTCTATATCGCTTAGATTATCCCCCACCATATAGGATTGCATCAGATTCAAATCAAAATCTGCAGCTGCCTGCAAAAGAAGCCCTATTTTTGGCTTTCTGCATTCGCAATCTCCATTATATTTTGGATGATGGACGCAAGAATATATCTCGTCTATTCCCAGCTCTTTTTTCAGATACTCGTTTATTTTTTGAAGATTCTCTTTTTTGAGATAACCGAAACATACTCCTGGCTGATTAGTTATTACTATAACTTTAAAACCAAGTTTCTTAATCTCAGCGATTCCTTCTTTCACATTTGGAAAAATTTCCAGCTGCTCAAGTTTTGAAGGAGCCAAAATATTGCCGTCGGGCTCGTATAAAATATTATTTATTACTCCATCCCTATCCATAAAAACTGCTTTATTTTTTTGCATTTTTTATCCTCCGCAAGGCAAATGTCTCTATAATTAATGCTTTAATAATTTCAGGTTTTATCTTAATAAAAAAACCCCTCTTCTTGCCCTCTTCTGCCTCAGACACCCCTGCAATTCGGGGTTTATGCACTACGGGAATTTGTTTTATCATAAAATTGTTGAGCTTTGCCTTCGTTAAAAATTCTGCGTCTGGACTCCTATCCTGGGTAAAGGGTCTTAATTTATCGATAACCTCTTTTTTACAGAGCTTAAACGCACAGTCTATATCTTTAAAATGAATTCCTAATAAAAAATTAACTGCGAAATTATAGAGCTTGGAATAAAACCTCCGCATCACAGGGTCTTTTCTTTTTTTTCGGAACCCAATTATTATGTCATATTCGGGAATATATTTCATGAAATTTTTTAATTCAGAAATGTCGAATTGTCTATCAGAATCGGTATAAAAAACAAGATCATATTTTGCGTTTTCCCATCCTGTTTTAAGCTGCGCCCCATAGCCAACAAAAGATTTTTGCTCTATAATTCGGATATGTTTATTTTGCTTTGCAAGTTTTTTAGCCATTAAAAGAGTTTTATCCAAACACTTATTGACTACTATCAAAAGCTCATACGTCTTAAAATTATTATTCAAAAAAGAAAGTATCTCTCTTGAAGCAGATTCTATATTCCCTTCCTCATTATAAGCTGGAATAAAAACAGTTATAGATTTATTATATTTCATATTTATATATTTAGTTTTACTTTTCCCCCTTCAATATCCTTTTTGGCAGATTCGTACTTTTCTATTTTTCCAACTTCTGCAAAATAAGCGCTTTTTGGCATAGGAAAGGTGAATACTTTAAGCCCGGATTTAACAAATTCGGGAATAATTTGGCCCAAATCTCTAGTGTCCTTTTCTGATATCGAAGAAATTATTTCGCGTTTAAACATATAGATTCCCGCATTAGCCCATCTTTTTTCTGGAGAAATATTTTTCAGCTCATCCGAAGATAATTTTTCTCTAAAATGCTCTACTCTCAGAGAATCCCCGAAATCAACCTGGCTGGAAGGCGCAGAATCAGGATTTCTAAGATATGAAACAATAGTTATATCTGCACTCTGTTTTTGATGAAAATCGGCCAGTTCAGATAAGTTTAAATCAGTTATATTATCGCCATTTATTACCAAAACATTACTAGACTGCAAGTTATCCATCAATCTTAATGCTCTTGCAGATGGCAAAAGCTCGTTTTCCTCAAAATAATAAAGATTCATCCCTCTATTTGAGCCATCACCAAAATAATAGATTATCTTATCCTTAAGATAAAATGTCGTGAAACCCACATTAGTAAAATTATATTTTTTAAGAAGTCTCAAATTATATTCCAAGATGGGTTTATTATTAATCTGCAGCATAGGCTTTGGAATATCTTTAGTAAGAGGCAGCATTCGTTCACCTATTCCAGCAGCTAGTATTATTGCTTGAAGCTCTAACCTTATTCTATCTCTACACCATTGCACAGTCTTTTTAATTCCCTCTTCAAGACTCGTCTTTGGATACCAGCCAAGTTCTTTTTTTATTTTTTCTATGGAAAAAACAGCGCGTTGCGGGTCTCCTACTCTTGGCTTGCCCTGCACATAATCAATTTCTATTCCGAGAACTTTTTGCAAAGTCCTGTATAATCCTAACACACTTGTTTCAATTCCTGTTGCAACATGATACGCGCCGCATTTTCCTTTTTCCATAGCTAAAAGATTTGCTTCCACCACATCACCAACATAGCAATAATCTCTCGTGGGAGTACCGTCACTTTTCATTTCCGGACCTTTGCCCCTTAATAATGAATCTAAAAAAACTGAAATCACTCCCCCTTCTAATTTTGGATTTTGTCGCGGCCCGTAAATATTTCCATATCTCAAAGAGATATAATCCAGCCCATAATTTTTATGGTACATATGAAGATAATGCTCCACAGTATGCTTGGATATTCCATAAGGCGTTAAAGGGTTAATTGGGTGCTCTTCAGTTAATGGTATGAAAAGGGGATCTCCATAACTTGCCCCCCCAGAATTTGAATAAATCAGCCTCCTAACTTTATGCTTTATACAAAGTTCAATTATATTTATTGAACCGACAATATTAGTCATAGCATCCCCCTGAGGATCTTCTATAGAATGTACAAGATATCCTGCCGCAGTATGAAAAACATAAGAAGGCGCATGCTCTTCAAATACTCTAGCAACAGCATCCCGATTAATTATATCCAAATTATAGAATATTGCTTTTTTATTCAAATTATCAGGCGATCCGGTACGAAAATTATCTACGACTATAACTTCGTAACCCAAATCTATCAGCTTGTCTACAATGTGACTACCTATAAAACCTGCCCCGCCAGTTACTAAAACCTTCATTGATAAATCAAATAGCATCAATTTAAAAAGATT
>Ga0172375_10004048_pt1 | contig 21927 bp, 15 predicted proteins | sample LakKiv1m_FD_114537 | JGI IMG/M metagenome (GOLD analysis project Ga0172375, IMG submission 114537) | Freshwater microbial communities from Kabuno Bay, South-Kivu, Congo - kab_092012_11.1m | ecosystem: Environmental > Aquatic > Freshwater > Lake | place: Democratic Republic of the Congo... | reverse complement strand
TACTCCTAAAATATTTATAACCACGTGCCGATCGTACAACAGCCTCTGACGCGACATCTCGCCTAACTTCATAAATATTCAACGGAACGGCTCGTGTCGGTCCAGAGGCGAACGTTATAGGTCATCCGCTTACGCGAACGTGGAAAAAAATGGTGGTTTAAGCCCGGCTGTCGTTGCATTTATTTCAAAATCTCTGACATCTCCTTCCAATTCAATTCTTCCATCCTCTTCTTCTTCAAATTCTCAGGAATAAGAAAATTATTTTTTCATTTTTTAATTAACATCGTGCTGATTGCACCCAAAGTCTTCCTCGTAAACGGAGAATAGAGATCCAAAAACTCAATTAATGTTTCAAATTTCACGTTAACCGTTTCATGTGTTACATTCAACAGTATCAGGGCGCTTTTCACTTTCGGCGCAGGATTAAAACATTTCGCCGGCACTCATTTGAGATATTTTACCTCATAGGAATGATTGAGTAACCATCGCAGATAGCTTTTTTTCCTAGTATCGAAAACCAATCTCTGAGCCACTTCCTCCTGCACCATAAAAATCCCTCCAGCAAATTTTCCTCATCATCTGCCATCATCTGCAAAGAATTTCCTTAGGATAGGCGACGTGATATAATACGGCAGATTCCCGACAATCAAGGTTTTTTCAGACTTCAATGTTTTTCCCTTATCAGGACTAAAGTCTTTTAGGAGTTTTTTGACGTCCACATCAAGCACATCTCACACAATAACGTTGCCCGTTACGCGTTCCGCATCCCGCGTACCGACTAACGCCTCATCCTTCTCTATAAGGAAAAAGTTAGGCGAAACGTCCTTTATAAGTCTGGTGATGGATCATTTCCCAGGTCCGATCTCAATTAACGCTTCGCATCACAAATCATGATATAACGAAGAAACATGATCAGCGATATAATGCCTGACCTTGCTATCGATAAGAAAATTTTGTCATAAGTATGTTCACATACCACCATATGTATGCTTTCAGCAGAAAGTTTCAATCGGAAGTATATTATTGGTTTTCTTCTCTCTCGGGCCATTGGTCCATCACATCAAAGGCTTCACCCTGAGCATGGAGATACGTATGCATATCTTGGATTTCTCTCCACATCCTGTCATAAGCTTTCGACATTCTTTCAAGAGCGATCTCGCGGAAATATTGAGTTGTTTGCGTGAGCTTGGCTTTAATCTTTTCTATAGGCATACCTTTTAAGGTACTTAGATTATGGATCCTATCTGCAAATTTGACTGCCAGATAGTCATCATTGAGGACATATTTACCATGATCATCTTTCTTACCTAGACATCCAAAATACTTTTCATTTCTCAACTCTTTGGCCTTACAGACCAGATCGGCTCTCGTTTGTGCATCGCCATCATCATACGCCCTCAGCTGTTCATCGTTGAGAATCTTTCAGAGATTTTCTCTCAATGTCTTTTCGGTTTTGAGATCGATTTTGCTTAATGCTTGCACACCATCAGCGATATATTTTCCATAGATAGCTTTGATGACATCATAGGTGTATTCTGGGATATCTTCCAATACATCATGCAACAAGGCGATGATCACTCTTTCGATATTTGCATCAGGTAGATCCTTGAGAACTATCTCCATCGTGCCCTTGAGATGGGTGAAATATCTTTCTCTTTCCTGTAATTCTACATTCTCGGCCTCCCTTTCCACACCAGCGAAGGCCTGCTTCATCAATGAATATGCAGAAAGGAATTTGTACATCTGCCTTTTAACGAAAGGATTATTTTTGTTGAGACCCAAAGGACGGAAAACCTCTTGGACAATTTCATCATAATATGCATCGATGGATTTGAGATTGAGATGATGCTCCTCTCGAAGTTTGAGAAATGAATCGCAAAATTTTTCCACATTTTGCGCTCACGAAAATTCGATCTTCTTGAAGGCGAAAAGCTTGAGGACGAATCCATACAGATCCCTGCATCTTTCGCCCACGTCCAAGATATCCAAGACATCATATGTCTCGTTTTTGAAAATATTATAATATTCTATGATTTGATAGAATTCGGGGGTACTCTCTAGGGGTACTTTATCAGCAAGCGCTGAAATGGTTATCGTGTCAGCAGACAAGACTTTTTGAAGTTGAGGAGAAACATCGCCATATGCTGACTGACGTCATTCTTCCAATCATTTGCTGAGCTCATCGATATTGACCATCTCAAAGCAAAAGGGATAAAGTTTCCTCTATCATAAGTATATCCCCCACGACCGAACTTTGCAAATCTAACCCTACCCCAAACCACCGGCAAAAAATGTCAAATCAAGCTAAAAAACTGCTATTGTTAGTTGTTAACTGTTAGTTATTAGTTAATTTAAAATTTATCATCTAAAATTTAGAATTTCATGATATTGCATACGCCCGTTCTTTTGAAAGAAGTGCTTTCATTCGTACCAGAACAGCCGAAATTAATAGTGGATGGGACCCTAGGCCATGGGGGCCATTCTCTGGAAATGACCAAAAAACTCACCGACGGATGAACACTGATAGGGATAGATGTCGACTTCAAGATGCTCGCCAAAGCCAAAATAGTGCTAAGTGCCGAGTACCTAGCGACAAGCAATAAAGAAGATTCCAATAACTTGGAACTTGGAACTTGTAACTTGGAACTACTTCAAGATTCCTATGTTCAACTCCAAAGGATATTGGGCACAAGAAAAGCAGACTTTATATTGCTAGATCTGGGTGTCAATCTCGAACATTTCAAGGACGGAACACGCGGTTTTTCCATCAAAGAAAATGCAGATCTAGATATGAGATTTGATCAAAATGCCAAGATAAGCGCCTATGACATCATCGCTAAATATAAGAGTCCAGAATTGGTGCGCATCTTTATGGATTACGGAGATTTCACCGACAAGAAGGCGCAGGAATTGGCCGACACCATCATCAGGCACAGAAATAAATCGTCTATCAAAACTACCTACGACCTCAAGAAAATCTTGAATGAATGCGGTCTGGGTGACAAGGCATGCGCCGTCATCTTCCAATGTCTCAGGATAGAGACCAACAAAGAGATCCAGAATCTCAAATCCTTTCTTGAGCAGTTACCACAGGTACTGAGTGCAAAAGGAAGATGCGCTATTATCAGTTATCATAGTATCGAAGACAGATTGGTGAAAACCTATTTTAAACAGCTTGAAGAAACAGAACAATTTACTATACTCACCCCGAAAACAGTTCAGCCGCACTACACAGAAGTGCAGGCAAATAAGGCAGCCAGAAGCGCTAAACTTAGAGTCATTGAACGTATAACGGATAATGGTTAATGTACCACGTACCAAAACCGTTTACCGTTATCCATTTACCATTACCCATTTACCATTTTGAAAGTATTCTCCTTCGTCCAGACGAGTTCCATAAAAAAAGCCTATTCAGGCTTGATTTTGAGATACAGAAGATATGATTCGACGATAGAACTCCTCAAGGTAGGAGCCTTGGTAGGCACGCTCCTTTTCGCAGGATTGCTCTACCTGTACTATGTAAATCTTTCCTCCACCCGTGGCTACTTTCTCAGACAAGAAAATCAGAAACTCAGCACCATATCATTCAATTTTGAGATCCTCAAAACGAAGCTTTTGGACTACAAACAATTGAATCGGGACACCATCCAGGGCACGAACGGCAAAAGAGATGTAGTGGACGTTCGCGCGGAAGTGGTGAAATTACCGGGAAATACAGACCTGGCATATAGAAACTAGAACTTAGTAACGGCTTTCAGCCTTTAGACCTTAGCCTAAGCTCTAAGTTCTAAGCTCTAAATTCTACCAACTATACAAGGAATGTCAATCCGAAACCCTGCTGAAGCAGTGTTTTTTTTGAAAAAAGCAGGGCTTTTGAGTATAATGAGATATACTTCTGTTTTACGCCAAAAAACGATGCCAAACACCGAAAAAAACATTCATGTCATATTCTTATTTCTTTTGGGATGCCGATTGACCTTCATTTTTGCGAATGCTGCAAAATCCACATCACTTCCGGAAACGAACACGGTGCCCCAAGGAGCACAAACCATGACACAAATCGAAGAACCAACACAAATCGAAGAATCTGCAATCATCGACCCACGTCCCGACACGCTGGTAAAAAATCTCCAAAACAAAGTAAACCTGACAGAAGATATCGGAATTCTTGAAGTCGCCTACCAGAAGGACAAAGATATGAAGATAGCAAAAACGCTCATTGAAAAACTGGCGCAAAATTATGAATTCGAGAAAGCGAACCAATACCTCCAAGAACTCATCACAAATCCTGACTACGATCAAAGCATAGATCCAAATCTACATCTCTACATCGCCATTCACGATCCGACAATCGTCTCCATCACCGACGCTCAGAGCATCCAAAGGATCATCCCCATCATGGACGAATACAAAAATGCAGGACTCCTAGCGGCAGACGATTACAATTTCTATCAGGGATTGATCAAGATACGATACAAAGATTACAAAGGAGCGCGGGAACTATTTAATGGCATCACGAGCGCCAAATACAAGGCAGCCATCCAGGCGATCACGCAAGCAATCTCCACCTACAATAGCTCCAAAGCCATCCCGAAATATTACCAAGACGCACTCGTCTCGTTGGCTTTGCTCAAAAACGGATACTTCTCTATCGCCAAAAAACTGGCTCTAGAGACAGCGCTGGAAGACAACAAATACATATTGCCCTACCAGATATTGGCCTATACGCATTTCTTGACCAACAACCGGGAAACAGCGAATGACTATTTCCTCAAGTTGGCAGATGTAGACATCAGCAACAAAGATCTCTACAAATTCCTTATCGGGATAAGTTTCTATCGATCCAAAGAATACGACCAGTCAGTCCTCTACCTCTCACAGGTTGACGAAACAGGACTCCAAACGGACGCATACAGATACCTGATCTTGAGCTACGGATCACTGGAAGATGCCAAGAATATGACCGATACGCGACAGAAATTGCTCGGACAGGCGGACATGACAGGATCTGACTATTATGACTACTTCTATCAAGCATTCTACAGACCATATAGCCTAGGCGAAAAGTCTACGATCTATCTACAGAACCCATTGTTGGCAGAAATGTACACAAGCAATTGTGTAGCGACATTGACGGGAACAGATACAGATATCTGCGCCTACGGAAAGATCGGTCTAGACCTCGCAAAAAATCAGCTCGTGCCATCACATCTCGCCTGACTCCAGCAGTTGGCGTCCACCTATGACGAACCATATCTTTTCAGTATCATCGGCGACCTCTATAGTATGCAGAACAATGGCGCAGAAGCGAAAAAAAGCTACGCTCAAGCGCTTAGCCTCAGTACCGATACCGTAGAACAGGACATCATAAGATCCAAACTTTCTCATTTTTAGTTGCATTCCCCAGGCCAAAATCTATACTCAACGCTGAGCAATTTTTTTTATTTATCCAATTAACGAAACATCAGATGAGCATACTTAACATCCTAGGCTACATCGTAGCCTTGGGACTATGAGCCGTGGGAGGATTCTACGGGTACAAGAAGACGTTGACGGAAAAGGCACTCCAATTCAAAGAAAAGATGGCAAAAGCCAAAGAGATCGAAGAAGAGATGATGGCAGAAGCCAAGAAGAAGAGCGAAAAAATCCTTGAGCAAGCAGAAGACAAAGCGCAGAAGATAGAAGCGCAAAGGATGGAAAAGATGGAAGTCATCCAAAACAGACTTCTTGCAAGAGAAGAAAAGATGGATGAAAAACTCGAGAAGCTGGAAGAAGAGAAGACGAAACTCAGCAGTAAGCAGAAGGAACTCGAAGAGCGCATCAAAGAACAGACAGGGAAGATAGCTGAAGTCGCAGGATTGTCAAAAGACGAAGCGAAAAAGCAACTTCTCGCCAAAGTAGAAACAGAGAATCAGAAAGAGATAACTGACTTCATCGAAAAATTGAAGACCATCAAAAAAGAAGAAGCAGACAAAGAAGCTGCGCAGATCATCAGCAAATCCTTGCCGAGAGTCGCAGTAGACGCAGTGACGGAATTTACCAGCAAGATCGTAGATCTCCCGAACGAAGATTTCAAAGGAAAACTGATCGGAAGAGAAGGAAGGAATATCTCCTTCTTCGAGAAGACGACCGGTGTTGAATTGATTGTTGACGATACTCCACTTACCGTCAGAATCTCATGTTTTGATAGCGAAAAAAGGCACATAGCGGCAGTAACACTTGCAAAGCTTGTCAAAGACGGAAGGATAAATCCTTTCTACATAGAGAAGACATACAACGAAACAGTCAAAGAATTGGAAAATATCGTGCTGGAAAAAGGGAAGGAAGCATTGACGATGCTGAACATCCCGATGATGAAACCGGAGCTTGTGAAGATGGTAGGACAATTCTATCTCAGATACAGCTACGGACAGAACCTACGACAGCACTGTATCGAAGTAGCGAAGATCTGCGAAGCTATCGCGAGCGAATTGGGACTCGATCCCGTACTAGCGAAAAAAGCAGGTTTGCTGCACGATATAGGAAAGATCGTGGCGACCACAGGAGAATCACATGCCAAGATCGGTTGAGAAATCCTCAAAAAATTCTGACTCGATCCCGTGATCATCAATGCAGCAGAATCACATCACTATGACGTGCCGATCAACAATTCTATCGCACGGATAGTAGCAGCTGCGGATGCGATTTCCGCTTCTAGACCAGGAGCGAGATTCAACACCAAAGAACTCTTCATCGAAAAGATGGGAGATCTCGAGAAACTCATCTACACGCTCGATGGCGTAGAAAAAGTACACATCATGCAAGCTGGTAGAGAGATCATGGTCTATGTCGATCCAAAAAAGATCACCGACATCGAAGTAGAAAAACTATTGAAAGAGATAGGAGCGAAGATAGAAGCACAGCTTGATTATCCTGGAATCATCAGAGTCACAGGAATCAGAGAAACAAAAGTCATTGAATTCCTCAGGTAGTTTCTAAAGTTTGTAAAGTTCATAAAGCGCAATAAACAAAAAGCAGGAACTTTCAACCTTCAACTTTTAACTTTTTACTCAGTGTATGTATCCATACATCACCTGGTGAGACGCCAAGATCTATATGACAGGATTGGGGCTTATCGTAGCATTTGTGACCTTTTTGATCACAGGACGATATCTCACGAGAAAGACATATCAGAATTTTCGGAGATTCTTCTATCGGTTACCGCTTTTGATCATATCTATGTATGTACTAGGCGCATTGACGACATCTATCTTAGCGAGAGGGTCTTTACCCTCAGGTATCGTAGGATTCTTCAGTACCCTATCTCCATACGGATACAAATTCCATTTTGCGGGAGTATTGATAGGCGCATTTGTTTCGATCAGCATATTTTTAAACAAATTCGTCAGAATAGAAAACAGGAAAAATTGGACAGACATATTATTTTTTGCATTCAGCTTATGCATAGTACCCTTGGGGATATTTCTCATGCTAGGCGACAATTTCATTGGTTTCCCGACAGATTCAGCGATAGGTATCAAAGCACTCCATTTCGAGAGCCAGCTAAATAAATTCGATGCAGTCTATCCGATAGGATTATTTCTCTCGATAGGATCGCTACTCACGGCGCTCTTCATCCTGGTCCTCAAATGGATCAAAAAAAAGACAGGATACGGCATGCTCGGATTTGCCATACTGCTCTTCGTCATCAATATCACGCTCATGATGCAGCAATATCCTAGATACGGAGTCATCTCCATAGGAAGTGTCATGATCGACATCAAACAATATGTATCATTCCTGGCTATCATATATTGCCTCTATATCAATCATCTGCGAAGACAAAATGAGATCCAGCTCACTCCAGCGACGCCGATCACCAAATTGATAGAATAAGCTGATGACGCTTTTTAGTTAATAGTTCCTCTGGTGCATGAAATTATTTTTCTTGAAAGATAATAGCCTCTACAAGATTTTCAAGACACTTGAGAAAATCCCAAACAACAAGACGATTCACATCTATATAGATCCTGAACATGCTTTTTTCGACAATGAACGACGAGGCAAGCAGATCCAAGAAATCATAAAAGATAAGGGACTCAACGCCTATTTCATCACCAAGACAGACAAAGCGAGACAGTTCTTCCAGAAGATAGGGCTTCAGGTCATCCACCAGGAAAAACACAAATTCCTCAAGATACTAAACCTGATCTACCTATTTTTTTTCAACATCAAGAGATTCCATCTCCAGGCATACGCAAAGAAGAATTATATGTTCTACGCTATCTTCGGATTTGAAGTGGTATTCTTCCTCGTGATCCTCTACCTGCTCTACATCCTCATCCTGCCGAGTTCGATACTGACTATGACCTCAGCCAATCAGATAGAGAATGTGATCTACAATTTCCGCTATTATCCAGCAGGAGATACGGAGTATCCTACGCTTTCCAGATATCTGAGCATACCAGCAGCGAGCGGATTCATAGACTACAAATATGACATGTCATTGAGTGTGGCAAATGTAAGACATCTCCAAAATCCTTCACAAGGACAGATCAGGATCACCAATAAGACAGAGAAAGAATACTCATTCATCAAATGAACCAGACTAGAAACTTCGGACGGTATCGCATTCAAATCCAATAACCGATTCAAGATACCAGCCGCACAAGGCGATAATCGATGAGAGACGACCATAGGAGTGACCGCTATGGAACAAGATGCAAACGGATACCTCATCGGCGCCAAAGGGAATATAGCAAAAAACACCAAAGTATATATCAAGCTCCTCAAGAGCAGTTATTATTTCAAGGAAGTATACGGCGAAGCGGTAGAGCAATTCTCGTGAGGCACGGTGCAATCACAAGGGACGATAACGGACAAAGATATCGGAGTATTGTCAGGGAAATTAGTGGACTATATCAATAAACAAAAAAGGAATATCGTTAGCCAAAATTTCAAGCTAGAGAACAATCTCTTATTAAATTTCAATGAGCTCATCAAGCCGGAAATCAAGAACATCACCGTCTACAACAAAGCCTGAGAAAGGAGCGCATTGATCAAATGATCCATCATCACGCGTCTCAATTTTATGTACATCAACATCGACGATCTCTTGTGAGGCATCGGCAAATATCTCAGTCAGAGACCATCAGATAAGGTAGAGCTGGTGAATATCGACAAGAGCTCTATCGTATTCTTCAATGACATCAAGGAAGACAAAGGAGTCTACATCATCCCGACCAAGGTCAGTGTAATCCAATGATACAATTTCGCCAAAGACGTGAACGGGATCCTCGACGGTATCAAATCGCGCATATTAGGAGCGAGCAAAGATGAAGCAAAAGACATCATCCTTTCCTATCCGGAGATCTCTACGGTCTCGCTCAAAGTCAGACCGCCTCGGTACAATACCCTGCCGAAGTTGAAATCCAGGATAAAGATAAATTACGGACAAACCGAATAATAAAAAACCCTGCTCAGGCAGGGTTTTTTGCTTAGAGAAAAAATCTATTTGAGCACGGTATCAAATCGCAAGATGAATTTTCCGTCCTTATCAGTCTCAGATCTGATTTGGAATTTTTGTCATTCGATAGTGACTTCTTCTTTTTTCTTACCTTCAAGAGTAATCTTATCCTTTTTGATCTCGAAGTTCAAAGACATGACATCTTTGCCATCACCGAGCAATCAGTTTGAATAGATCAATTTTCTTTCCAGAATTTTTTTATCATTCCGATCTTTTGCCAAGAATGTAAGCTTATCTGCAGTGGCAACATCCAAAAGCCCTATTCCTCAAGCTCCTCATTGGAACTTCAAGAAATCGCCAATGCTTTCCCCGTCTCTATAATTAAGCTGAACAGCTGACAATGTCTTCAGGACCGCAAGATTTTGAGTCAAAAGAGTTATGATGCTATTGGCCTCTTCATATAATTCTTCATCTTTTTCGAAAGTGAAAGCATCACCCGCCTTACCTTGATCTACCGTATAGTATGCATACGATTTTCATTCAAGCACTTTGACAACAGGTCTGGTTGCAAAATCAGGAACGGCCTTCTGGAATGCATCCTTGAAAATAGCAAAGATATCATTTTCAAATACATTTAGTTTCTTGAGCATATCGGCAGGAAACTTATTGAGATATCATGTGAAGACATCGTAAGGATCGACGACCTGAGTAAGTTTGTCGAGTTTTCGTTCATTAGTCTCCGTCTTGGACGCAGGGATAGCAGTCACCAATTTACCATCAGCAGTGAAGTACTCCAATTTCTTCCCTTCTTCTCTATTGTAGACGTAAAGATTTTCAGTTTTGAGTCTAGAAGGTGCATTGACAAGTTCAGGCAGCTCCTGGACGGTTTGATGCTCTTTGGCAGTGGACTCTATGATATTCAATCTCGTCAATTCATCATTCTTTTTAACATCATACAATCTGATTTTCTCATTTACCATGACCGGCAGGACGAAGGAACTGACAAAATCTCATTTCAGGTCTTTTAAGGAAAGTTTGCCAGCAGAATCGAATCAGAATCTCAAAAGATCATCTTTCTTTCCACCCCATTGAACAGTATAGGTATCATCGATAAGAGACAGTCAGATATTCTTGGTGTTGGTCCATACAGATCAAATTCTGTTGAATCATGAAAAGATAGTATTGTCAGCCACGCTAGAATTGGAAATTAATTCCTTCAATGCCGCTCTATGCGCAAGGACCTTAGCTTTCAAAGCATCATAATTGTCGATCTTGAAGGTATTGTTTGTCAGATCAAGATTTAATTTCAATACCACATCCAAGATCTTGAATTCAGGATGAGCGTCTTTAGTTTTTTTGACATCGATTTCTCCCTTTTCATCGAAATACACCTTGCCAAGATCACGATACTTCTTGTTTTCGCTCAAGAAAACTGATCTGGAATATCCTCCTTCGACCTTCGTGATCTCAGTTCATAAGGCTACCTTATTGAGTCAGGTAAGCTGAGTGTTGTCAAGCTCAGCATCTTCCTTGATGTCAAAATCCTTCTTGAGATTGAAAGCAGAGATCTTTTCCATAATCTTAGCGAGTGTTTTCTGCTCGTTATATTGTATTCTGATGTCCATGTCTTTGACTTTTTCTTTGACTACATTCACATCGTAGACCTTGCCATCAAACAGCACGTCCACAACAGATTCTTTCTGAGTAGGGGGCACTTGAAACTTAAAATAATGATTCTGGTCGGTGTTTATGATTTTGAAATACGAAGGAAGTGTATACAACTTATCTCAAAGCGTGACAACATACGTCATCTTATACATCTTATTGACTTCATCGACAACAAGAGATTTGAGCTCGATAGGCGAACCGTTGATTTTAATATATGTCTGAACCTCCAATTTATTTTTCTCCAGATCAGCCTTCATATCATCGACAGACAATTCTACATCTTTTTTCTTGTCATCGATAGAAGACTTGATAGCGTTCAGTTCTCATTTGAATCAAGACAATGCAGAATTAACCTGGGATTCCAGGCTATTCAATTCGACATTCTGTGGGATTTCTCTTGAGCTAGACATGGGCATAAAGTAAGGGAATAAATAATATAGTTAAAAGATTTGCTACTAGAGTTCGACGCCAGATGATACCGAAGAAAGCGACGCTGCCGATAGTTTTTCATCAACCTTATTCTGTAATTCAACATCATCAGCCACGGGAAGATTCACAGGCCATTCTTTCTTAAGTTCTGCAATCAAGCCATCAAATCATTTGCCCCAAAAGCTTTCGATGTTGCTCATTATGAAAGCAATCAATGTATCTTGAGTTTTCTTTTCATCAGCTCACTTAGGCACAAGATCGACAACCTGATTTAGTTCTGCATCAGTAGTCACGCCCAATTGAGTCAAAGCGTAATGTAAGCCGAATCTATTTGTTTTTAGGTTTTGCATAGACCATGAACCAATGATTTCTTTTTTGGTTTCCTCTTTCTTCACTTCTTCTTTAGTCTCCTGAATTACAACTGGAGTCTCTTCAACAACAACTGGTTTTATTTCTTCAACAACAACTGGTTTTATTTCTTCAACAACAACTGGAGTCTCTTCAACAACAACTGGAGTCTGTTCAACAACAGGGTTTGTTGCGACAGTTTGAGAAGGGATCGTAGAAGCATCACTTACTCACAATGCTATCAGGATCTGTTCCATAGTCTTCTGACCGGCCCATCAGTCTGGGACGAGTCCGTGAGATTCCTGGAATTTCTTGACGACATTCCATGTTTCGCTATTTTGCTTGCCATACATTCCATCGATTCCATAGGTCGGGAAAGCTGAAGGATCGAGTTTTTTGAGAGCTATCTGCAGACTCATCACCAAACCTGCTCACATATCTGTGTAAACGTCTTTGAAATTACTTCCCTTAAGCTTGCCATAGGCATTCTTGAGCACATTGATGACTTGATCAAAAGTGACGGTTTCGTCAAATTTTTGAACGTCAGTTTTGAGATCAGCCAAATCAGTATTGATTTCTGAATAGACTTCAGCGAGCTTTTTATCTACCCGATCAACACCATGTTTGGATTCTATATTCAACTGTTTCAAAGTTTCTGCCATTATGATACACTCAACAAGTAAAAGATTTCTTTATGTAATTATAGTCAGAACACAAAAATTGTCAAATTTTGACCCCCAAACCACTAATTAGGATTGACAAAAACAAAAATCCTTACATAAATTGCCATGTAAGGATTTTCTCTTATCATTAACTGTTAGTTGTAAGTTGTAAGTTGTTAGTTATTAGTTGGCGTAGGCGGAACCTCTCAGCCAATCTCCTCCTCTTTTTCTTGAGTCATCCTAGCTCTGATAGCAAAGACTACTACCAAGACCAAGAAGACTCAGACCAAGATGCCGAGGATGATAAGGATTATCTTGAGTAGACTTGAGCCTTTTTGCCCGGTCTCTACAGTAAGACCTTCAGGGACAGCCTTGGTATCGGCGCTATTACACAAAGCGCTCGGAATAGTGTAAAATTGCATAATGATACAGATATTTGGCATAATGATAGTATCCATATCTATCTTATCGATCTGTCATTCCATAGCAGTTCACTCGGTAGCGACGTTCGCGCTGATAGTATTGACGATCTGCTGAAGGATTTCTTTTCTCTTATCTTGCTGAGACACATCTAGAGACTGATCACCGACGACAGCATCAAATTGAGTAAAGAGATCAGCGATTTGAGTAGATAAAGTCAGAGGAAGGATAGAGAGGATCTCAGCCTTCGCTTTCTGATATTCACTACCTCATTGCGCAGCGACTACGGACTTATCGGATAAAGCAGCCGAAATACCGTCAATTCTCTGTTTCTGGTCATCAGTGAGGGTAAGCTCATTTTGCTCCATATAGTCAGTCACTTGGACGAGATTGGATTTGGAATTATTGGCGTCGCCGAGACCATCTCTCAAAGTCGTAAGCAAAGTCTTGAAAGTCTTTTGGACTCCTGTCGACCGTAGCTCTCATTCCATGGTATTGAGCAAGGAAGTGATATTATCATAGACAGCCTTAGCCTTAGCATCGAGCTCTACCTCGAAATCCAGGAAGTTGACCTTGAAATCTTTGGAGACTAATTTGAGATCAGATTGTGAATAATAGATCCTTCAGATCACTCCATCATATCTTGCTTGATATTTCTGCAAAGAAAGCTGATTACAATTGAAGTCATGATCATTGTCTACGACACCATCTCCGTTGCCATCGGCAGTGATATCCGCGTCGATATAACATTCTCCTCTAGCATTAGGATAGGAGATATAGTAGAGGATAGAATTATCCAAGCTCTTGCCGACGAAAAACTCGATATCGCCACTTTGATTAGGAGAAGGTGACGGTATAGCGAGGATATGGAAATCCCCGGTAATCACATCTCCACTCCTCAAAGTGATGGCGAGTTTTTTGCTCGCCTTATTGGCGAATTTATCGCTCACGTCCAATGAGACGAAATATTTTGCATAATCAGGATATTCGAACGAAAACGCAGTACCTCAAGTGATAGCATTCTCCGGAGTACAGGTCTTGATATCCAGACAGAGTTGTTTTGTCTCTATGTCTCAGACACTGATGTCTTTGAAGATGACGAGTTTACCGAATTGATCATAGAGCAATTTTGGTTTGAGTCAGTTTTTGATGATGATCTTTCCACCATTGGAAACGCCTCTATATCATCTATACAGGACTGACGCTCTAGGCGTATATCATCACAATGCCTCATCGCTCGCCTTAGGATATGCGTAGGTGACACGGTCGTTTTTGGTGATGAGATCTCGAGTACCATCACCATCGAAATCATAATAGATAGTCCTTTCCTTGATGAAATCAGGCCTATCAGAGATAATCTTGGAAACTACATCGAAAGTTATCTCATCGCCGACTTCAGCAGAAACCATATTTGATTTTAATGTAACGAGCGGAACGTCAGGTTTGCTAGCATCCGGAGGGAAGAATACGATAGGGCCATTGCCGATGATCTCTTCACTGCTCTGCTTGCCTTCATCGTTGTCATACATCATTACGCCAAACATGAATTCTCCGGCGATCCTCGGCAAAGAGAAGAAGGCATAAGGGACATTACTAGGAGTGATCTTGGTTTCCAAGATCCTATTTGGATCATCTTTGTAATAATAATATCGTTTGAAATAGGAGATATTTCCATCAGGATCCACTGGACTAGTGGCGCTCACTTTCACGATCAGAGGATCGAAAGTATCGTTGAAGATATCTCTCACTTGATTTTCATTAAATCAGACTCACATCTCATTGCCATACTGAGGGAAAAGCAAGACGAGATTGTCCAGTCTAGGTAAGGCATTGACGACCTTGAACCATATCCTGACTTTGCTGTTCTTTCACATAGCGGTATCTTCAGCAGTCAGATCTACAAATTGACATCACATCTCATCGAATCTGTAAGAGAAATCAGTCTGTTTGTAGATCTCTTTTCAGCTCGGTTGGAAATAGAAGGCGAGGTCCTTGGCTTCTCACTTGGAATTTACGGAAAGCGAAGGATCTATCCTGATATCTTGATATCTATCGATCTGATAAGCTGCAGTCTCTATACCATCAGTGCCGATACAGGTTTCATTTTGCGTGAATGCAACACCTTGTTTGTCATAAACGGCGAAACCAGCCACCGGATAGTCTTTTTCTCAGACGAATACCAATCTCGTGACCTCGTTCTTGTAGCCGTTCGCTCCATCCACAGCGAGCTTGACGGTATATATTCAGGTTTTTTTGTAGACATGAGTGACGTTCGCGACCTGGAGATTGCTCTTCATGCCATCGCCGAAATCCCGCTGATAGCTGACGATAGGCTCATTGGACTTGACCGCGAAACTGACAGGATTTCATCGATAGGTAGCCACAGGAGTGATATCGATCTCAGGCCTGATCATTGATTTGATCTCTAAGTCTTTTTCGATTTCAGCCATCTTGCCGTACTGATCTTTCACGACGAGTTTGACTTTGTATTTACCGATGCCGTTGAATTCAGCGATGACGATCTCATTATTATTTTGTGATTCGATGATATTAGCTTTGAGCTCTTCAGGGAAAACCCGTTCATACGTCAATTGATCGAAGCCGTTAGTCACATCTACATCAGAAGAGATGGACGCATCGAGGGTAAATCTAGAAGGATAGAGCCGTTCGTTGGTAGGCCTTACTTCAAATTGAGCAAGCGGATCAGTGGAATCCACGACGATCTGGATCGTATCAAAATTGGTCTGCGCCTGCTGATCTTCTACGGTAAGCTTGACGGTGTAAGAGCCCGGTTGTTTAAAATTCTCCTTGATGGATTTTCATTGATAGACCTCTATCTTGTCGCCATCTTGATTAAAGACTTCCCAGGTGTAGAGCCTGAGTTGAGACAAGACAGAATATGACGCATTAGCATCGAAGGTAAATGTGCTAGAAGTATTTCATTTGTCTGGTGTCTGTTTGATGATAGCGATAGGATCGGAGACGACGAGAGCATAACTTTCGGTGACCTTATTGGCCTCATTATCCGTGGTAGTCAACGAAACCTTGAATTCTCACTGGCCAGGCAAAGCGATCCTGATGATACCAGGCGCACCATCGCCATCCTTGGTATAAGAGAAGCCATCTTTGGAAGTGATCTCTCGATGATGAGTAGTAAGCTGTCTTCATCACATAGGGATCGTTGCCGAAGCATCGAACACCACTCATCTTTCAGCTTCTTGTGTTCATATCTTTATCTTGGTATCTTTACTCATCCTCTGCCCATTGCTATAGACGGAGATGATAGCTGTCTTTGGAGTTACGTCGATAGATAAGGTTTTCTCGCCATCAAAGATTCCTTGAGAAGTCCTATTGGAACTTCTGACGGTAAGGTGCACGAGATAATTCCCAGGATCAGGGAAAGCGTAATTGACAACAGGACCATTGCCGATAGTCGTATCATTGCCAGCGGCATCTCTATAATATCGGAAAAAATTCGCAGATGGCACCGTTTCACCGGAAGGATCGACGCTTCCTCTTGCATCGAAAGTCACCGTCAAAGGAGAAGGTCAACTCGAAGGAGAGGCTTTAGCTTTAGGAACTACGGTATATTTGGTATTCACTTTTTTGAGAATTTCCGTGAATGGTTTATAACAATTGGACATAAACTGTCCTAGCTTGCTATCGAAAGAAGGATCTTGATACGAAAGCGCAGCCAGAGCGACGGTGAGATTCTGGCATTGATTATAGGTGACAGCGAAAGCGTAGTCTTGAGGAAATTTGGGGAAGAGAACGGTGAAATGAGTATTGAGATCGCCGAATTTTTGAGGCAGAGACGGCTTGTCTCACATCTTTATCGCCGCTTCAATCTCTACAAAAAGTCATAGAGTCGCATCTCGATCGGTCTTGATATCATAGTTCGCATAATAGTCATTTGGCACTCCGCCTGCAGAGAATACCATCCGCAGAGATGCAGCGGAAAGCACAAAACAGACAAGTAAGAATTTAAAATAACGATAGAGAAATATATTTTTCATTCAACAACGAAAAAATGAAGTAAAGAATGCGAACACACTATAACTATTTACCATACGTTTTCAAATACCCAGCAGCAGCAAACCATTGACAAATTATAATAATTTATATTTGTATTTAAGGCCATTTTACATATACCCTCACTGTTAGTTTTTAGTTGTTAGTTGTTGACTTTTATGATCATAGGATTAGTAGGGTCGACGAATGTCGGAAAATCCACGCTCTTCAATAGACTGATAGGCCAGTTCAGGGCGATAGTAACAGACATTCCAGGAACTACGAGAGATATCATTCAACACACGACAGAGATAGACTGACTAGGTCAGGTCATTTTTGCCGATAGTCCGGGATTATTGGACTTCAAATCAGAACGGCCATTCATCAAGAGGATAGTGGACGAATCTGACTTACTGCTTTTTATGATAGACGACAAAGTAGGAATCACAGCCAAAGAACAGCATATCGCAGAGTACGTCAGGGAGAAACACAAACAAGCTCAGACCATACTCATCATCAATAAGCTAGATCTCAAACGAAAAGAATCTCAGACAAATCTGGCGATAGCTGACTATTATAGTCTAGGTTTTGAACATATCATCGGAATAAGTGCAAAGACAGCAAGGAATCTGGAAGAATTACAAACACTTATACGCACAATGTATAAAGGTAAACGTGGAAAGGATAACGCACATTTACCGTTAACCGTTAACCATTCGACGTGAATCGCGATCCTCGGAAAACCGAATGTCGGAAAATCGACATTGCTCAATACCTTCGTAGGGAAAGAATTATCTAAGGTAGAGAATGTTTCAGGAACGACTCGTGACTATGTCATCGGAAAATTCGAGTATGACAGAAATAGATATACGATATATGACACTGCAGGTATCAAGAAAAAAGCCAGCATGCACGGCATCGAGAAAATCGCTTATCAAAAAACGCTCGACATGCTAAAATTTATGAGACCGGCAGTGCTATTCCTTATCGATTGTACGGAAGGCCTTTCTCACAGAGACATGACATTGTTGGAAGAGATCAATCACGTAGGATTGCCCATTATCATAGGACTCAACAAGACAGATCTCATCAGCAAAAAACAAGCTGATGCGATGATAAAGACCATCCAGGCGTATCTGAGTTTCGCGAAATATATCCCTATCGTCCCTATCGTCGCCAAGACGGGAACAGGGATCAAAGAGATGATGAAGCTCGTGACGCTCGTCAAGAAAGAGATGAATAAGAGGATAGATACCAACAAACTCAATAAGGCCATCAGCGCAGAATATCTGAGCAGACCGCCGAGATTCCCCAAGAACAAGATCTGTAAGATCCTCTATATCACACAGACAGACGTCGACGCGCCGACTTTCATGGCGTTCGTAAACCACAAAGACAGAGCTAACTTCGCATTCAGACAACGGATAGACAATTCACTGAGAAAACATTTCAGCTTTATCGGGACTCCGCTCGTCATCAAGTTTAAGGAAAGGAACGAAAAAGAGGAAAACAAGCCTGATGAAGAAAAAAGAGATATCCAAAGAAAATCAAAATATGAAGAAAAGATCAAGAGATATAAGACGAGATCAGCAAGAAACAAATCGTAGAAACGACCCATGGGACGTCTCATTCCGCATTCCACGTTATCCATTAACCATTATCCATTAGCCATTCTTTACCATGATCCTCACCAAGAAAAACATCAAAAAATTCATCATGATTACGATATTGCTGCTCATCCTGGACGTAGCGAGCAAATATTTCTTCTACGACCTCCAGCTGGGCAAAGAGATAGCGGTCATCGAGCCGAGTTTCAATCTCGGCGTGGCACGATCGATAGGATTCCCGCTCATCATGACGATAGTTATCAGTCTCGTCGCGCTCGTATTGTTTTTCGTCATCTATTTCCGCGGATATATCAATATCATCATCGCAGGATTCTTGATAGCAGGCACTTTGGGTAATCTGATGGACAGACTACGATTTGGATGAGTGAGAGATTTCATCAACATCAGGATACGACATTTCCCTATATTTAATATCGCAGACGTCTTTCTTAATATAGGCGCAATCCTATTTATCATCAAGGAAATCTGGCCTTGAAAAAGAAAATTAAAAACGTAAAGTCACCTCACCATAGATTGTACAAAAACTTTATACTTTCAACTTTGTACTTTCTACTAATGTGTTTTATACTTTATAGAAAATATCATGCAGTACACAGGAACCGTAAAATTCATCGGACCGAAGGAAACTATCGGAGCGAATGGATTAGAGAAACAGACTATCGTATTGGAGGAAGAGACTGACAGAGAGTTCAAATGAGGATTGGCGGTAGACTTCTTCAAAGAGAAAACAGAATTGCTTAGCAATGTAAAAGTCGGAGATCTCATCACTGTCCACATCAACACGAGAGTGAATGAATCCAAGACTCAAGCAGGAAGACGATTTAATAGTATCACAGCTCGGAGACTGGAATCAGGCACAGGAAGCGCAGCTAAACCAGGAAAACAACCGACTGACGACCTTCCATTCTAGCATTTTGTCCTCCTTTTTCAAAGGAGGGGGACCACTTGTGGTGGAGGATTTCCTTATATAAAACCCACTTCGGTGGGTTTTTTTCTAAATTTATAAAAGCGCCTGAAGCAACAAACAATTCTAAAAAAAATTAAAAAAGGCACTGAACGTCTCACGAGTCGATCCCTTTGGTTCATTTGTGATTTGTTTGAGCTGGGTACATATGTAAATAGCAAGTCTTGCATTGAGCGAGTCTCACAAAGAACTAGCCTCTTTGCCTACTTTCTCTCATTGCCGAGAAAGTAGGGCGGGGCGCCTGCAAGGCGCAAGAAAAACACGAAGAAAAGTACAGCGGATATTTTAATCTCTACTTTTTCTAGATGATAATCGCACGCCAACAAGCGTTATGATTGCGCCTATAGCGAAAAGGTAAGTTATTTTTTCATGAAGGATGGGGATCGCCAATATCACAACAGCCAGAGGCTGGATATACAGAAATAATGATCAGTCTACGTACGAATTTTTCTTGATGATAATCTGCTGGAGCAGATATTGCAGTCCAGTTCAAGCCAAGCCTACAAAAATGATGGCCAGACATGCATAAGTCGATAAATGCGTAATTTCGGAAATGATGTGTTGCGGGTGGAGAAACGACATGATTCAAGTGATCACAAGCGTGACAAAAAGGAATCCGGCAGTTATCGTTTCGTGAGAGAATATCTTTTGTGCGGATTTTGATCGGACGGTATAGATAGTGAAGGATATCATGCCACAGACGATGAGCAGATTTCACAGCAGTCATCAGACAGCATAATCTCCTGCATAGAGCACAGGCAACAATATGACAGCTACCGCGCCGAGAAATCAGAGGACGACTCACAGGATATTCAGCGTGTTGAATCTATGTTTCAGAAAAATATATCAGAACAAGAGAGCGACGATGGGAGAAAGGACATAGATGATAGAGGAAGAAGTAACGGTCGTCCGCTGTATTCCGAAAGCGAAGAGGATGACATTTCACGCAGCGAAGAGAGAAAGCAGAAAAAGCTTCAGAAGATTTTTCTTGGGAAGTTTGCGTATGACGAATGGCAAAATGAATAATGCTGCAAACACGAATCTCAAAAAGGTGAATCAGAAAGGAGAGATTTCTTTCAGAGCTATTTTGGCGAAAATACCAGTTGATCAGCCGAGAAAAGCCATCAGCACGATCAACAGTAATCACGTGAGATATTTTCTACGCATAGAGATAGGTGAGATAAATTACTGTCCGACGACGACCTTGCTTGCAACGACTACTCTCTTGTCTCCATCTTTCTCATAAACGAACCCTCTTTCAAATTCCTGGACGATCTTTCATTTGAGTTTCTCGTCTTCTACGGGCTGCACACTAACGGGCTCATGGACGAGAGAATCCGGCAACAATCAGACAGATTCGATAGGCTTGATATGGAATGATTCTAAGGTCTTGAGAAAATTATCATACATCATCTGGAGTCCTTGTGCCAACGGCTCTTTCTTCTGTTCATCCGTAAGCGTCAACAAAGATTTCCTCAGATTCTCTACAAAAGGAAGGAATTTTTTGACGACAGAAATAAGCGTATCAACTTCCAAAGAAGCTGATTTCTCTTTCATGTTCTGCTGATATCTATCAAAGTCCCGCTTGAGATTGATGTAATCATGTTGTGCTCTTTTGCTAATCTCCATCTGCTCCTGAAGCGCCTTTTCCAACTGTTTAATTTTCTCATCCATTCAGACACTTTCGTCTTTTTTACCCTTTTCGTCGTTTTCAGCCTTCTGTTTTTGTATTTCTTCCAATTTTTTCTCTAGATCAGAAGCATCGTGTTTCTTATCATCTTTCTTAGTCATTCATCGAGGATTTAGGATTTAAAATTCCGGACCGTATTCCACAGCCAATTGCTGATCACCGCCAGTCAATTGCTTATAATATTCTGCGAATGTCTGTTCTTGTTGTCGGAGTTTTGTAGCCAATCAAGTTCATAGATATCTCCGATGCCGTCATTCCGCCATCTGTCCGTCGACATCGACACCTTTCTGATAGGTATTGTGAAATCATCGCTTGTGCGCATTGTCAGCGAACCGTTGATAATATCTGCTACCGGAATATAAGGAATATCATTTGCCTCATTTGCTGATGACTTTGAGATCCAGAGCCAATCATGCCTGATGCTCGCTGGTACCTGCCTGCGCACATCTCGCGCGGGAACATCATTTTTTGAGCATATATTGTTGGAGGTCGTTGCTTCTATATGCACTCGCTATCCATAGCTTATCACCTCTGAAATCATTCCGGAAATGCCGAGCCATATCAGCGAATTGGACGCCAGCTTCTTGTCTTAGTTTGAATGTTTTGGAGGTATTGGCAGTGAAAGCCGAATCGATAGGAGACAGATCCCCCGGTATATAATT
>Ga0172375_10004046_pt1 | contig 21942 bp, 37 predicted proteins | sample LakKiv1m_FD_114537 | JGI IMG/M metagenome (GOLD analysis project Ga0172375, IMG submission 114537) | Freshwater microbial communities from Kabuno Bay, South-Kivu, Congo - kab_092012_11.1m | ecosystem: Environmental > Aquatic > Freshwater > Lake | place: Democratic Republic of the Congo... | reverse complement strand
TTCCTCTGCGATGATGATCACGTCGGGGCGGCACTCCAGCCCTGCCTTCTCGGGGGGTTGGACCCCTTCCGGGAGGTCGATGCGGTAGACATCCGCATCGTATTCCTTCCCCGTGGGGAAGCCCCAGAGGTCCTTGCGTGGGGGGCCATACTCGTCCCAGGCGAGCTTGCGTGCCTGAGTCGTGCTGACGGCCCAGACCAGGAGGTAATCCTCCCCGTTGAAGTCGTCTACGATGTATGGGTGGAGCTTAGCCATGCCCCTACTACGCACGGGTTACGGATTTTGAGCCCCCTTAGCGGTTGGCGAAGAGTACGCGGGTGCAGTTGATGCCGTTCTGGTTCAGGACCCCCTTGTAGGTGAGTCCTTTTGATATAAGGCCGACGATGTGATCCGCAACGACTTGTCCATCATCTTCCCGGCAGACTTGGAGGACGCGGGCTTCAGGAGGGTCGTCCGGGATGGCGAGACGGACCGTATGCGTTGCCCGGATATCGGCTTGGAGTGTATGGGTCAGGGAGACGTGAAGGAGCCCCAACAGTATGGTGTTGAAGGCTATGGCAAGAAAGATGACGCTCTTGGACATGGTGGTCTCCTAGTTCAGGGTAGCCTTGAGTTCGGCTGCGGCTTTCTGGAGGCCCTCTGCCATGAGAACGGCCTGTGCCGGATCGAGGGTGATGTAACTGAGGAGCATACCGAAGTGAAGGGTGACGAGACGCATCTCGGGGTTGTAACTGACAGATATCTTCAGTTGAGACGGGTCGGCTTCGGGATTCCTTGTCGGACCCGAGATGGCGAGTATTCGTATTTGATCCGGGGTCAAGCAGGGCTGTATCCCCACTGGGACTCGTGAGGCCGCCCACAGAGCGTAGAGGTCCCTACTGGTAATGAACTCGCCGCCTGGGACGCTGACGATGTGCCAGAGGAGTTCCTTCTTGACGCTGACGATTGGGGCCAATCCGGCAGCCCGGACCACTTGCACCATCCCGCCCTGAGGACAGGTGCTCAGCCAGGTGATGATGACCTCCTCAGGATCGGTCAGGGGGTCAGGCCAGTTACGGAGCCATTGACGGTAGTTGGGTGAGTCGAGCATCGGGAGGGGTCCTCCTAGTTGAGGTGAAGTCGGAGTTCTGCAAGGGCCTTCTGGAGAACATCGCAGAGGTAGGTTGCTTGTGGGATGTCCAACAGGATCCCTTGTAGGGGGGAAGGGAACCGGAGGGCAAGGGTGAGGGTCTTGGTATTGACCCCGATTTCCATGCGGGTCTCCTCGGGCTCCTTCGGGGCGCAGGGACAGCAGCCCCTACTGAGGGACAGGTCCCGCACGTCCTGAAGGTCCAGGTCGGGGTACAAGCCTTCGGGGTGAGCGGTCTCACCCCACAGGAGGTAGATGTCTTGGCTCGTGAGGGGTTTGTCCTGGTCCCCCTCATCTGGCTGCCACAGACCGTCACCCTGGCGACGGAACAGGAGATCTTCTTCATCGACCCCGACGACAACGATGTATTTCCCCTCAGGACACGCATCCAGCCAGTCGATGACCTTCTCGGGTTCGTCTCCGATCAGGTCGGGCCAGTTGCGGAGCCATTGACGGTAGTTGGGATCGATCATGGGGTCCTTACGCTTCTGGGGGTGCTTGTAGGAGGTCTTGGACGGGGTCGATCTTGATGCCAGCCCCCCGGGGGCTTGATCCCGTCTAGCCCTACTACGCTTCGGGTTCCAGGATTGAGCCCCATGATGCCAGGTCCACTTTTAGGACCCGAAGCGTAGTAGAAGCATGGGGGCATGTCGCCTGTACGGCCCCCAGACCACCAACAGGAGTTGTTCCATGCCTGAGCCAACCCACAAGTCCGTCCGCAACGCCCTGGGCGTCTTCGAGGCATTTCGCCGCCTGGGTTTCTCCACCCACGACATCTTCATCCTCGCAGGAACCGATGCTCGTACTGGGGAAGTCCGGCTCACGGTCAAGCTGGAGACCCAGGACAAGACCTTCTTTGTCGGCGTTGGTCCCATGCCCACCACCGAGGAGATGACCGAAGGCTACAAGTGGTGGAACGACAAGAGCATCGATCCCTACCTCAAGGCGTTGCCCTTCGAGGGCTGCGAGTTGTTCCGCGATGGCGGGTCCACGATGCTCGTAATGGAACTCAAGGCCCGAGGCTTCGTCCTGCCCTTGAATACGAACTAGGGCGGACCCCCTTACTGCCCGAGTTGCCCCTTAGGTTCCGCTATCATGGCGATGGTGTCGAACAACTCATCGACCTGGGCACATAGGTACGCCTTGATTTCCTCCCGAGTCGGTCCTTCGATCCTGGTCGAACTCACGATGAGACCGTCAGAGGGCTCACGGTCGAGTCGCCGCAGCGTCAGGGGAACTGCGACCTGAGCAGGGAAGGGTATATACGCCAGGGACAGGATGATGTCCCCAGGGTTGTACTGCACGCTTTCACGAGGGCTGAACGGCCCTAGACTAGCTTGTGAGAAGGCTTCCAGGATGTCGAGAGCGGTGATGCGGCCCATGTGGTTGACCTCCGAGCGGGCATACTACCAACCTAGTCGAAGGCATGACCTACTTACGCTTCGGGGTCGTTCCTGGTCTTCTCCACCAGAACGGCTTCCTTGACGCTCCCCACCTGAAGGATGAGGTCCGCTACCGGGGTAGGCAACGCAACCAGTGGACGGCCCTCAATCTGGACCTGCACCGTCTGTAGCTTCTGTGCCGCGTTGATAGCCACCATCTCCCCCAGCCAGTCCACCAGAGCCGTCACGTCGAACCCCTGGTCAATCCGAGCCCTGAGTTCCGCGTGCTAGCCGGTCCTCTACGGACTCGACTCGTTCGGTCACGTCATCCACACGGTCGTCCGTGTAGTCCACCCGGTCGTCGACCTCACGGAGCATCTCCCGGTTCTCCATTGTGGCACCCAGGGGGTCCAACAGGAAGACCGGGCATCCCAGACGCTTGCGGCTCGTGAAGGTGTTGCCCTTGGCGTCGCTGTAGGTCCACATCTCCGTGGCTCTCTTGCCCTGCATCAACCGCTGGCCTTCCTCCCCAAAGCCCGCATGGTCTGCCAGGGTGAGTCCGTGCGGTGGGTACTCCTCCACGCCACAACGGCGACAAGTTCTTCGGTTGGTGCCCCCACCATTCAACCAGTCAGCAGAACCCCCGATAAAGTCGTGGGTTTTGTTGGCTGGGACCGCATTGGAGTCCCGCTTCTTGCCCCGTTGCCCCGGAGGGGGCTTCGGGTTACCCGGGAGTTGTTTCAGGATCGTCATCATCGTCCTCGTCCTCGTCAATGTCTTTCCACTCGTCATCGGGGTCATCGTCGTCAGGATCACCCCCCTCGACATCGAGTTGGAGCCACTTCCGGGTGGCGGCGTTCTCGGCTTCGAGTTCCCGTTGGAGCCGCTCTGCCAGGGTCGTCAGCGACTCCAGGTCCTGGATGTTCTTCGACTTGCAGGAGGGGTCCACGTAGTAGCCCCGCTGCCCTGATTTGCGGTCCACGTCAGCATGGATCCAGCCCGCATCCTCGGCACAGAGGAAGTCCAGTGCCCAGGCGACTCGGGCTTCGGGGATTGCCGTCCGCTGCGCCAACCGTTCGATGGTGCAGTTCGAGGGCATGTCCCTCTCTCTGATCATGAGGTAGACGCGGAAGGCGTCGGAGCGTTGTTCTCGGGTCAGCATGGTTTGGGTCCTCCCAAGCCCATAGTACACCTAGCAGTCCGGGATCTCGGTCGGTCCCTCGGTGATGTGGATGGGCTGGGTTGCCTTCGTGTCCCAGAACAACTTGTCGGGGTTGGCTTCGGGGTACAACTCGATCTGGCCCGTCGTCTCAGGACGGATCTGTACCAGGTCATAGATGGGATTGCCCTTGGCATCCTCTCCGACCTTCCGGGTCTCCCAGGAGTGGTGGTGGGCGATGTTGCGCCCGACCTGGACGTCTTTCTCGTTGCGGACGGTGATGGCACCCTTGAGGGCACTGCCTTGGCCCTCGGGCATCTTGTAGTTGGCGACTCGCATCTCGACCTCCGGCAGGGGTTAGTCCACCACCGCCCACGCCGGACCCTTCCAGACCCGGGAGTACCTCTTGGGGAGGTAGCCCGTCCGCTCCCCACCCTCGCGGTAGGTGAAGCCCGAGACGACTCGGATGATGTCGCCCCGGCGGATCTCGTAGGGCTTGCCCACGAAGCGATCCTTGCGGGCGACGCGGACGACCGACTTGGTCGTCTCGTACTCCTTGTCCTTGTCCTCGTCCTCGTCGTCACCCCCAGGGTAACAGTTGAGGCAATCGGACGCCCCGCAGGGCCCATTCTCGTCTGCCCACCCTCGACACATGGGGCTCCTCTCGTGGGGGCGTTGTTTTCGTGCCCCGTCTCATCCCCTACTACGGACGAGCTTCTCGGATTGAGCCACCTTGGGGGGCAGGATTCGATATGAACCTCGAACGCCTCCCAGACGGGCACACGGTACTTCCGTTGCCCTGATTGTGGCTTGTGATTCGGGCGAGGGCAAGTTCGGCATCGCCTGGCACGTCTGTCACCCGTCTGCATCCTCGACCGGGACAGACCGATGCACGCCGATGTCCGGCTCCGGCTCCTCCTCTGATGGCGGGAGCCACTCGCTTCCTTCCGGCACCCAGGACTCAGGCACGACCACGAGCCCGTGACTGGTCTCGATAACCAGCCTCCGCTCCAGGGGAGAACCATCCATGTTGAACCCCTCACGCCAGGAGGTCTGATCGACCGTCACGAGGCGGATGTCATCCGGTGGCGGGACACTCGGCGCGAACACGCCCCCGTGGTCCAGGTACGCCATCCCCTGAAGGTACAACTGGGACCCGATGTAGGCGAAGTCGAGTTTGGTCCCCAGCAGGTGGGAAGCCCGTGACAGCGCCTTGACCGCCTTGACGAACGGTTTGATCCCCGCACAGGTCAGGATGACCTGCACTGAACCCTGCTCATCCCAGGCGAGGCCACCGTGCAGGTTCACGGTGTCACCCGCCAGACGTCGAGCGATCTCACGGCTCAGACCGGAACCATCGGGTCGGAGGACCAGGTATGTCCCACCGACAACATGCTTGGAGCCGTTCCGCCACTCGAACACCATGATCTCGGGCGACCAGGTGTGGGCGAAGACTCGGGAACCGGACGTGGGCTTGTAGATGAACCGGGTCGTCATGGTGTCCTCCTTCCTGCCTCGTTGTTGCCTTCTGGGGCTTAGACGGTGCAGGGCAAGGACTTCTGATAGGCTTAGGGCTGGTGTGTTCGGGCGTAGGTGAAAAACGTCAAGCTGAGGTTGCCGGTCCGAAGGGCATGTCTGTAGTCCAACCCACCAGCCCCGAAGAACTTCTGGGACAGGGAGGGGGTCAAGTCTCCCTTGACAACGTGACCTTCTGCCAGGAGACCCTTCAAGATGTCTTCGGCGATGGCAACATTGTCCGCCAGCCCTGCCTTGGTCGCTGTGGGGGTGCCAAGGGCTTCGACAAGGTCGGAGCCTCGCTTGGGGAGTCCTACTTGAATTCCGTCCCACCAGGCTTTGACGAGGGGGCGTTCGAGGAACCAGTCGATCTTCATGGAGGGCGTGTCCGGGGGCGGGCAGGACGAACCTGTCCGCCCCAAGTTGAGGGCCTACTTGTCCTGAGCCTTGGAGGCGGTGAAGCGAAGAACGCTGCGGGCAGGGACATTGACCGTGCCACCCGTCTGGGGGTTGCGGGCCGTCTTGGCGGCGACGTGCTTGCGCTTGAACGTGCCGAAGCCCTTGATCACGAGGGAGTCCCCGTCCTTGGTGGTCTCACGCTCGATGATGGTGAGGGCTTCCTTGACCTGCTTGCGTTCCGAATCCGAAAGAGCCATGTGTTTCTTCTCCGTGTTGTGTAAATGACCAGCCTCAACGGAACCTCCCGAGAGGCAGCATGTGCCAACATCTTACCCTACTGGGAGTTAGGTGCAACCCCTTGAAGGGCACGATTTTGCACCCTAGTCGTTTTCCCGAAGGGAAGACGCCAACTGCGAGTAGACGGCGGGTTCACCCCCGCTAGGCAGGGGAATACCTCGGGGTTCAAGTTCGGGATCACGGCGACCAACGGTTCACCCCCGCGGGGGTTCACCCCCGCGTACAGGGGAATACCAGTGCGGTCGTACCCGTCGCCGTGGTGCGGTCGGGTTCACCCCCGCACGCAGGGGAATACCTCCGAAACGGGGCGCGCAAGGGGTTCTGGTGCGGGTTCACCCCCGCACGCAGGGGAATACCTGCCAGCCGCCAAGCCAAGGCGAAGGGGACCCCGGTTCACCCCCGCACGCAGGGGAATACCTCAGGTGGTGGGGCCGGGATGTCCAAGGAGCAGGGTTCACCCCCGCACGCAGGGGAATACCCCGAGCGGAGTCCGAAGAACCTTCACCTCGACTTCAACGGTTGGTCGTGCCATGTCTCTCACCCCTGCTCGGTGGCTCTCACGAAGTTCAGCCCACAGGTCTGGAGCGTAGCCTCGTGGAACTCCTGAGCGGTGTACCGTTTCCAGCCCTCCTCATGTAGCAGCCACACCCCGGCGATGCCCGCCCGCAAAATCAGCTTGCTGCATTGGTCGCAGGACGGCGGTCCTGACACAACCATCTGCCCGGACGCATCCACCTTGACGTGCAGCAACTCTGCCCCTACCGGGGTCAGGGTATTTCAGAAGGGCGTCCTGTTCAGCGTGGATGCAGATGCGCCCACAGACCTTCTTGCAGGCGTCCGACCCGTCACAAGTCCCCGTCGCGGGCTTGTTGGTGCCATAGACCCGGAAGTTCCCCTCGGGGTGCCAGAGGACGACACCTCGACGGGACCGAAGACAACCCGAAAAGAGGTGGGCACCCCTTGTCGCTATCAGGAGGGCCTCCTCGGATATCTCCTTGGGGATTTTCGCACTCATGTCACACCTTCTCCGGGCCAAATGGGCCACGCTGCTGGTTCCAGGAGGGTGCCCAGTCCCGAACGTCGTACTTGAAGAGCACCCGACCCGAGCCTCCGGCCGCCATAGAGACCATCAAGGTCTCGCTCAAGTGCTTGCAGAGGTAGGGGACCTCCGTGTCCGTCAACCCTCGGTCACCCCGAGGTTGCGTCAACTTGCCCAGCAAGTCCCCCATGTCGCGGTCGTCGTCAATGATGACGAACCGCTGCTCGCAGACCGCCTCGTCCGAAGGCAGGTAGTGCTGAAGCCACCACTGGATCTCCAACCCCCGCCCCACGTCCTGCCAGTGGTCCTCGATCTGGCCCTCGTAGTGCCGTAAATCCGGTGTCCGTCCGATGACCGGAGCGGTAAGCCCCCGCTCGGCGAAGACCCGCCGGATCCGCCCCAGAGGGCAATACTTCCGCCAGGTCGAGATGAGGACGATCTCTGCCTTCGCCCAGGTGCAGACTTCCTGGAGCCGCTTGCACACCAGGGGGTCCAACTCATCCGTGGAGTAGGGCTTCCGCTTGCGTGAAAACCCCTCAGCCTTGCGGCGTACCCACCATTCGTGATGGTTGACCACGCCGTCGATGTCTAAAAATATCAATGGGGGGTTCACCTTTTCACCTGCAACAGCATCTTGCCCAGAGCAAGCCCCATGCTCCGATGCTGAGGTCCTTTCCCCCAGAACAGCCGCAACAACGAGCCCGCGTGGATGCTGGTATCGCACCCCTCCAGACGAGTGATGCTCAGGGGCAACGGCAGCATGTCCTCAAGGCACCCGCAGGTCGCAGGGTCCGCGAGGTTGGGCCATTGGTCGGAACGCCCCTGAGAGAGCCTCCAGCCCCCATCTGAGTAGTTCCCCCACTCACCAATGCGTGCCTCTATGCCCGCATCGCTCACAGGCTGCATCCCGTCCATCCAGACCCACCACGGCTTGGTGACGAGCAACTTCGCGAGGTCTGTCTCTGCCGGCGTCATTTGTCTCATGTCGAACCTCCCCTCCCACTACGGACAGGTCACTTCGCGTTGAGCCCCGAAAAGAGGTCGTCAATGGACGTGACCTTGGGGACGCTCACAGAGCGAAGCGCCTTGAGGATGGCGAACACAACCCCCATGAGGTGGGCCTTGGTGTCCATGATGGCTTGCCGGATCTCGTCCGGGTCCTCGGTGTGGATGTTCAGGATCTCCCGGCGAACCGGCTTCTGCCCCTCTCGTGGAGACACGTCCTGGTAGAACTTGTAGTGGTAGGACCGGGCCTCGCTCGGCGTCCGAGGGTTGGTGAGGATGACCCGGACGCTGTACTCGTAGAAGTCCAAGTCGGCATGGAAGCTGGCCCCCATGCTGTTAGGGCTTCGGATAGAGACGCCCTTGAACGTGTCCCCCAGAAGAGCCTTGATCTCAGGCAACCGAAGAACCTGGTCGTCGGTGTCTTCACCCATATCACCAGCCCCCCGAGAGATAGTGCAGGTAGGAGGCGTAGACCACGGTATGGCACCTGTCGCACCATCCCCGAGGCCACCTCAACCGAATGGTATCCTCCGCCAGATCCTTGGCTTCCTGGGGTCGGAAGGTCACCGAGGTCTGCCCGCAAACACAAGTCCCCGTCTCGATGACGGGGGTTTCAAGGGTCTCGTTGGCGCTCATGGTCCCACCCAGATGTCATGAACCACCTGCGACATCCCGCAGACGGAGCAGGTTGCGCCCTCACCCTCGCAGCCCATGACATCTATGCTTCTGGTCGGTCCATCCCATTGGTGGTCGCAGTCCTGGCTGAAGTGCTTGCCCAGGCACGTCTGGAAGGGCTCCTTACACACGCCAGGACCCCCGCAGGTGTACCCGCACTTGCACCGGCACTTGGCTACTTGAGGACAGTCTGCACCCATGTGGGCTCCTTCATCCTCTGACGCAGGAGGATGCGGCTTGACTTCGCCAACCCCTGCCAGTGGTCGTGGGTTGCCTGATCCCAATGCTTGGCGACGTTGTCCCGGATGAGGCTGTCGAGCACCTTGGGGGACAGAGCATCCAACTCCCAGGCGTCCTGGATGCCGTGCTCCCTGACGTAGGAGGCATACCGGCTGCTGGTCGCCTTGGCTGGGAACGGCGGAGGGTTGTACTGCTTGATCTGACTCATGACCAGGGCGACTCTAACGAACCGGATGCGTGGCACTTCGAGCCCGTAGACCTGGGCGAAGGTGTTGAGGGTCTCCTCTGCCGACCGGGGGATCTGCCAGCCGTCCGGGTCGTGGTCACCGAAGTACAGGACCACGGCTTCCCTGATGTGATCCACGTCGAGTTCGTTGCCGTCATCATCGATCACAGGGTCCAGGCTCTTCCGGTAGGCGTCCTGGAGGCTCTGGAGCCAATGCCACAGGGCGGAGTGGGAGGGATAGCCCTTGCAGGCGAAAAACCCGACTCCCAGGCTGTCACATGGCTTCTCAAACACGCCTGCGAGGGCCTCCTTCTCAACCCAGCAGGAGACGTACCTCGTCTGCCCGAACCACCGATCCACCTCTATGGTCCAGTGGGGCAGTTCTCGAAGGTACCTCCCTGCTTCTGTCAGGGCGTCGTCCACGTCGAGCTTGCACTCGTGCTGCTTGCTCGAACGGGCGTTCCGCCCACGGTCTACCAGGAGTTCCATGTCGAACTCACCCTTCAGGCGAGCCTCCCCCAGTACATCCCCCAGCCGCTTGTAGCTCTCATCGGCGTTGGGGATGAGTGCCGTAGCCACGCATTGGTAGTAGAGCTGTCGGAGGGTCAAGTCGTACCCGTCATCACGGTATTTCTCCGCGATCTTGCGGGCCTTGGCGAGAAGTTCAGATCGGGTCAGGGTTGCAGGCATCGCTTGTGCTCCCTCAGTAGCGGATGGTGCAGCCCTTCAGGAGGGATCCGCAGCAGACCACAGCATTCACCTCGTTGCCCTGGGGATTGACCCCCAAGACCTCGAAGCCCGCGTCATCCCCTCCCCGCAACCGAAATAGTTCGGGAAGACCTGGTGGGAAGACAGGACCTTCACCTGTGTCAGTCCGGCCTTGGAGGCCGCTTGCCTGGCGTCCTTTTCGGACACCATGAAGCCACAGCCCGTCACCAGAAGGGCGAGGGTGAGGCACAACATCTGCATGGCTTGATCTCCCAGGAGGGTGTTGCAACCCTCCCTGCCCCTACTACGGGTGCCGAGTCCAGGTTGAGCCCCGGAAGGCTACTTCCTGGTTGCCTTCTTGGCATGGTCACGGGCGGTCTTGCCCGGCCGGTGGACAACCTGTCCGGCGGCCTGTCGCGGCCCGGTACCCCCGTTGCGGGACTCGTCTCGGCGGGCGATGAAGTCCATGTGCTGTGCGAAGTCGTGCTCCATCGCGAGGGTGATGTACTCCTGAGCCTGAGCCATGAGGTCCCCGATGATGGCGGCGAGGTTGTGCTCCAGGGCGAAGGTAGAGGTCACCCCCTGCCCCGGGTCTCGCTGCCGACGCCACTGCAAGTGCAAGGCGAGGGTTCCGTCCTCCCGGACCCGACCGATGCAGAACGAGAACCGAGGTGCCCGGCTGTCGACCTGCCGCTCGACCCGCACCGTGATCCCACTCTTGGGGTCGGTGAAGTCCTTGTCGAGCTTGAAGACCGGCTTCTCACGAGGCTGCTGCTGATCCATGTCGTGTCCTTCTATCCCAGGGGTTCTTCCCGCCCCACGTCTGACTGGTACTACCCTTCGGGGGTCAAATTGCCTTCGCTCGCTTGACCGTCACGTTGGCAGAGAGGTGCGGGATGAGTGCCTTCTTCCCATCCAGGAGGTCCTGAACCGTCAGGACCTGGATCCGAGCGGTCTCCCTACTTCCCGAGGTTCCGCAGCCCCTCATCGGCGGCAGCCTGCGCCCGAGCAACCCGCTCCTCCTGGGGGAGTTTCGGGTCATAGTCCACGGAGCCTTCGGCCAATACGGTCTCATCCTCAGGCGAGGGGGCAAAGACCGTCCAGGTGCCCCGGCCATTCTGATCACGGGCCAGCACCACGATCTCATCCGGTTGACTCAGGAGTGACCGCACCCAGGTGGTTCGCCCGAAAAGGCCGACCCCGCCGATTGACTCCCAGGGTCCGATCTCGTTGCGGTCCCGAGCCTCACAAAGCATCTGAATTGAATCTGGCATGTCGTCTTCCTTAGGGGGGGTTACTTCCCCAGCAACTTCCACATCTCATCGATCCCGATGACCTCGGTGCCGTACTTGGCAGCCTGTTGAGCCTTGCCCGAGCCGCTGTTGGGGTCCTTGGCGACCAGGATGGTCAGGTCCTTGCTCACGGAACTCTTGATCGTTCCTCCCTGGGCTTCGATTTCACCTTCCATCGCCTTGTCACGGAATCCCGTCATGCAGACGGACTTGCCGCTCATCGCTCCCACCGCCTTGTCAGCGAGGGTGATGAACCGTCGTAGGCTCGTGATGACCCCACGGTCCAGGAGATCCCAGAACCCCTCACAGAAGGCTTCCGCTTTCGCCTGCCCGACTCCTGGGATGGCGGCGACCTCGGCGATCCTCGCCTTGCTCATCTTGTTGAGCGAGTCGAACCCGGCGTCCACGATGGTCTTCGCCATCGACCGACCGATGAGGGGGATACCCAGGGAGCCGATGAAGACGTGCAGAGGCATGGTCTTCGTGGCGTGCAGGTTGTTGAACGCCTTGGTCGCCGTCCCGCCCACCATGCGACCCCCCATGCTCATCAGGGCCACGTCCCTGGGGTCGAGAAGGTAGAGGTCAGCGATCTGCTCGACCTTGCCCGTCTCACAGAGCATGTCGATGAGGGCGTCCCCGAAGTGGAGGACCCCGATCTTCTGGATCCACCGCTTGACCGCCCCGGCGATCTGGGCAGGGCAGGTATCCCCCGCTGGGCACTTGAGGTAGGCACCATCCCGGACGACCGGGGTGTTGCACTCGGGACAGTGGGTCGGGGTCTGGAAGTATTCTCGGGCAGCTTGTGTCATCGGTTTCCCCTCGTAGCTACTACGCCTCAAGAGTTAGATTTGAGCCTCGAATCTCGTTCAGGGTGGGCCGGTAGTCGGGGTCATTTGGACGTACCCAGGGTGCCCCTGGACCCGCCCAACTTCGGAGCCCCACCTGTTGCTCCATGCCCTCAATGTGGTCCAGCGTAACAAGGCGGGCGTTCAGCCCGTGTTGCCGAACGTACTCATTGAGGGCTTCCAACTTGGCTTGGTTACGTGGGTGATTTACAAACTCCTGGGGCTTGACCTCCCACAACTCCTGAATCCCACCTTCTAGTCGGACGAGGAAGTCTGGGATGTATCGCCGGGGTGTCCCTTCATAGCTGTAGGGGATCTGAAGGGGCTCTACCTCATACGATTCCACGCAGGGATGTAAGTCCAGCACCCGGACAACCCGTTCTTCCCAGGATGACCGCACCCACACCTTGCAGCGGGCTTTCCGCCCGTAGACGTATTTCCCCCGCCCCCTCTTACCGTCCTCCCAAGCGAGAAGAACCCCGACAGCAATCTTGTCTCTAATTTCGGGGGTTCGGGTATACTTCCCCGCAACACCCTGACCTTTCCCCCGTCGATTTTCTCGCATCTTCTGGATGGACTCTGGGCGGTGCCCCCCAGTCGTTGGATTGTTGGCGACCATGAAGGCTGCCTGCTTTCCTCTCATGTCGGAACACTTCAGGGTGTTCAGCCCGAAAGCCTGCTTGAAGCTCTTGGCATCGGCATACCCGTGAGCACGGAGATGCTGGGTGGTAATGCTCCGCATTGCACGGTGGCAGATGGGGCACTCGATGGTGTCAGTCGAGGCTGTCAACGTGGATGTTGTCACTGAGGTTCATCTCCACCATTGGAATCACGTCGTTGCGTCGGGCGACCATGATGGTGCAGCCTCGCCACAACTTCAAGCCCTGAACTCGGTCGGCGGTATGCAGGCTCGCCTGTTTGACCTTGACACCCCCCAGAAGGACCTCATCGAAGTCCGCCACGGGGGTCAGCCGACCCGACTTGCCCACCTGCCAACGAACGTCCCGGAGGTAGGTTGCCTTTTGGGCGTGCGGGAACTTGTAGGCAATCGAACCACGGGGACGGTTGTTCAAGTCTCCCAGGTTTTCCCGAACGTTTCCCTGGTTCACGTCGATGACGAGCCCGTCAATCTCCCAGTCCAGGGCGTCTCGTTTGGAGGCTACGTAGTCGTCGTAGACTGCCTGAATATCGGAGGTAGAGGAGACGGGGTAGACCGGGGGGACGGTGAAGCCCCAGTTCCCGAGGGTGCTGATCTCCCATGCCTTGGTTCCCGAGGTTCGACCATCGGGGAGGTACTGGTAGGCGACCACGGTCAGGTGCTTGCACTTGTCCGGGTCGCTCTGACGCTTGGCGGTCCCCGAAGCCGTGTTGCGGGGGTTGGATTCCCCCTGGAAGTAGGTTGCAAAGTCCGACTTGCGGCAGATGATCTCGCCTCGAACGTATGCCGTCCCCATCATGGGGATCTGCTTCACCACCCCCTGCATCATGAGGACGTTGCGGGTGATGTCCTCACCCGTGTCTCCGTCACCACGGGTCACCGCCTGAAGCAGGCGACCGTTCTCGTAGTGGAGGGAACAATTGTGGGCGAGCACCCCAGGCCCAACAAAGTAGGCGTGCGTGCCTTCGACTTCCAGGTCATAGGCACGCCGTGGTCCAGGTACTCGCTCAATGTTCACGACTCGCATGAGGCTCCTCCAGGAACTACTACGCTTGGGGGGTTCGGGTTGAGCCCAGGAAAGCTCGAACCTGGGCAAGGACTTGTTGTGGGTTAGTTTTCCAGTCGCTCTCCCACACCACCAGGACTCGAAAGCCCAGGTTCAGAAAGCACGCCATCCTGCGACGGTCGTACTTCCACTTCTGCCCTGCCGTCATCTTCAAGGTGGGGTTCATCCAGTTGGGGTCCGTGAACTTGCGAGGGTTGCAGTGGTAGTAGTCCCCGTGAAACTCCAGGATTAGCTTCCGGGCCTCATTGCACTCATCCACAAGGAAGCCGGACACAACCACTTCACTTTGAAAGCCGTCGTAGAGCCCTGCTTGTTGAACTGCCGTTCTGAACTCGTCAGATACCGCAGAACGGGGCAGTCCCGTTACCATCTTACGGACACGGGCCGCACGGGCTTCGGGTGTCATCTCCTCCCAGTTCTTCTTTGACCAGGCCCCGATCTTGGCTGCACGAGCCGCACGGGCTTCTGGAGACAACGACTGCCATTGTTTCTCTACCCCCCGGCGACGTTCCTCCGGGGTCTTGGATGCCGAAGTGGCCTTTCGAGATTGACGACCCCGTTCAATCCAGTCCTGAAGCACTTCGGGTTCGGCCTGGGACTGCCAACTGGGGTGGGCCGAACGGGTGGCCCTCCAGGTCGGGTCACTTGTAGTTCGTTGCCTTGATTGAGCCGCAACGACCCGCATACAGGAGCCACACCTGTAACCGCCATGCTCCGCTTCGTGCTTTCGTACCAGCTTGGCCAGATGACGTGCCCGTTCCAAGCCTGTAGGAAGGGCCACCTCTTCCGTATGAGGACACCCGGTACAGGCGAAAACTACGACGGGCTGTTCCACATGAAGACGCCGTACCCAGTTTCGTCCTTCTTGGGTGTTGCCTTGTGTGCGGGCTTGCGACAAGTGCCCTACAACCCATGTAGCTCCGTGGATCACGGCGTCCCCCACGTTAGACGGGTTTCCATCAGGGCTACAGTATGCCCATTCCTGGCTGGTTTGCAAGTCCTGTCCCATAAGGGCGCGGGCGGGCACCCACCCATCACCAGGGACGTAGAACTTGTGGTCCTCAGTGACCACGATGGTGGAACCATCTTCAAGCGTCAGACGCACCCAGTTGTCCCGGTCGCCATTGTCGAAGGTGTTGGTGACCTGTCGGGTCGTGACCCCTTCCTCCGGGTTCCAGGTCAGCACCTGTGGACGAAGGCCCTTCTCAACGATCTCCTGGATCGGGAGGACTTCGCCATTGGCCAGATGGACTGGTGTGGCTCCATCAAAGCAACTGATGCCGTCCAGCTTGTGCGTCACGACGACGGGCTCATGGGGCCACCACGAGTCGAGGTCGGCACGGATCTGGGCCTTGTTGAGCGACCCCATCGGGATCGCGTGCTTGACCTTGGGCCAGCCTCCGCCCGGGAGGGGCAAGGCTCCGACCGTCTGGAAGTGGGGGTGGTTCGGGTCGAGCGCCCGGAGTTCGTCTTCCAGGGCGTCGTAGACCGCGTCGGTGAGCACTGGCGTGCCGTTGCGGTACGCCTCGTTGGCGGACTTGATTCGGGCGTACAGGGTGTCGATGGTGGTCATGCTTCCTCCGCCCCCTACTACGGGCAGGGTTCTGGCTTTGAGCCCGTGGTCTTGCGGAATCGGGTCAGGTCCGGCTGATAGCCCTCTACCCCGGCACGCACCCCGGCCTCTACCTTCTCCGGGGATGCCAGCACGGACTTCTCGGCAGTCGTGAGGATCTCGTGCCAGGTCTTCAGCGTTGCCTCCAGGGCTTCAATGGGCACGACCACGGTTGTCTTCGTGGACCCCAGGACATGTCCCCAGGTTCGTTCCAGGCTGGCGTCATATCGCCGGTCCCACTGGACAACCTGTGCCTTAGAGTGCTTGACCATGATCCCGTTGGATCCGGCTCGTTCCCCTGGATGCGTGGTGTCGAAAGCCTCCGACCGCTCGGCGAAGTTCTTGAACGAGAAGATGAGTTCTTCGACCTCCCAGTCCCAGAAGTCGATCTGGTCGAGGAAGGTCAGCAGGCGGTCGGTCCGGCTCTGCTTGTGGTTTGACCCCAGAAAGAACCCGAGGGCCTGCCCCAGGTTCTCCGCCTTCCTCTCCAAGTAAACCGAATTTCGCGTGGACATGGTCGCCACCTCCAGGGTGCTTTACCCTACGGGCTTGTAGAGCAGTCGGGTGAGGGCGGCCAGTTCCCCTTGGACCTTGTTGGCGGCGGCTACACGGTCCGCTCTCTTATGGAAGCCTGGTCCGATGGTCACCTCCAACTGCTGAGCTTTCAGCCCTCGCATCAGGGTGACGAGGGTCTCAACCGGGAACTTGACCTCGGTGACCTCGGGTTCCCAGCCGTCAAGGGGCTCGCAATAGCCGTTGAGTTCCCCGTAGTCATGCCCATCGGAGAACCCGTGCCCGGGGAAGTGCCGCCACAGTTCCCAGTCCATCCCGTGCTCGTCCAGGTAGAACTTGGACTTGTTGATGGCAGGGATATTCAGGGCTTGGACTTCATCACGGGTGAGCTTCATGGGGTTCTCCTTAGTCAAACGAGGCCGCCCAAGAGCGGTCAATTTCCATCATCTCCTCTTCGGAGACTTCTCGCAGGGTTCCAGGGGCAACTTCCAGGTGGCACCTGGCCCCCATCTCCTGAGCCTTGCTGAGGGCTTCCTCTTGCGTCTCGGCATAGCAGGAGTTGTACCCCCCCACAGAGCCAGGACCATGTCCAGGTCTTCATTCGGACACCTCCTCCTAGTGGCAGGACGCCTCGTGGAACACGGCGACAGGGTATCCGTCCCCGTCGAGGGCGACCATGTAGTTCTCGTTGCCGCAGTCACCCCAGCCCGTCTCGAAGGTCAGGAGGTGCGAGGCACACCGACCCTCATACACCGGATAGGACTTGCCCTGGATGAACGAGGGCTGCCCGAACGCCGAGGTTACGTCGTGGGGGCGGTAGCACCGCCACTCCCCGGACTCCAGGTCCTGCTCCTTCTGTGCGAGGACACGTTGGATCATCCCCTGGATGTGGAGATCGCCCTGGACATCCTTGAGGTCCTGGCGGTCACGTTCGATCTGGGCTTCGAGGGTCGCCTTGGGGTCCCAGACCTTGTAGGGGGTCTCGGGCTCCTCCGTCTCCTCGAACACCACCGAACCGGGCTTGGGGCCACCGTCGTCATCGCAGTCCATCTGGACGGTGACCTTGAAACGCCGATCCCCGATAGGGAGGACGAGGGTATCCGAGTGGCGGTCGAAGACCCGCTTGTCCCCGAACTCGGGGAGAGCCCGTTCGGTGTCGAGCCCCCACTCACCAGGGACTTCACGGTCCCAGGTGCCCTCTGCTTGGGGGTTGCTCACGTAACGGTCCGAAGCCTTCAGGGTGTACGCGGCTCGCATGTTGGTTTCCCTGGGGGTGCATGGCACCGCCATGACCCTACTACGGACGACCTCCGCCGATTGAGCCCTTGCACGATTTTTTCTGGCAGGTGCTTTTTTCACCCCTGGGGGCTCAATCGGGAAAACTCGCCCGTAGTAGGGGCACGGACGGGGAACCGAAAACAACACCCCACGGGAGACCAAAATGGCTATCACCTGGACCACCTACACCCCCAACACCCACCAGGTCGAGAAGGTCGAAGTGACCCACGCGGGTCGCGTCCTCGCCCCCTCGTACACCCGGGAAGTCCGGGCGATGTCGGACGTGTACTGCGATGCGTCCTACGTCTCCGTCTGGAACCCCGAGACCTCCAAGGTCGAGACGATCTGCCTCGGCTACCACTTCGAGTGCTGCTGCACCTTCGGGCAGGCCGAAGTGGACGCCAGCCCCGAGGTCCTCGCCGAGGTCGCCCGCGAGGCGGCTGAGGCCGAAGTCGCTCGCCAAGACCAGGTTGAAGCCCGCCGCCAAGCGGACCTCGCCCGTGAGGCCGCGACCCCCCGCAAGGGCAAGACCGTCCGCGTCGCCAAGGGCCGCAAGGTCCCGGTCGGGATCGTCGGAACCTGCATCTGGATCGGTGATGGTTCCTACGGCCCCCGCTGCGGCGTCAAGGACGGCGACACCGGGGAGGTCTACTGGACGGCGCTCTCCAACGTCGAGGTGGTCCAGGCGGCTGCCTGAAAACGTCCCCCAGGGGCTCAAACCCCGAAACCCGTGCGTAGTACCTAGCAGGAGGAACCCATGAGCGAGACCAGGACCGTGACCGTCTACACCGGAGCCCCCGAGGCTGCCGACTACAGCCACACCAAGACCGTCGAGACCTTCAAGGCCGCCCCGTTCCCGGGCGCCACGCCGAAGACGTGGCGAAAGGTCGAGATCACCGAGGAGCCGTACCGGATCGCGTACCAGTGCGACCGATACCAGAGCTTCCTCGGCGGATGCCCAACGCTCGATGACCCCAGGACACACCCCATCGGCACGGGTCGCCGGGCTCCGACCAACCAGGGGTCCTTCTGATGGATCTGAAAAACACCAGCGTCACCTGCGTCAAGTGCAGAACAGTCGTCCCCTGGATGCAAGCCTTCCCGGGGGACAAGTGCCGGATGTGCTTTGAGGGGGAGATCCAGGCACGCATCGAGCAACGGGATCTGGAAGTCCTACGCCAAACCGCAGGACGTGCCGCCATCGACCGGGCGCTCTACTCAAGCAAGCCCAGGGACTTCAGCCGCACTCGTCAAGCCGTGGCGGCCTCGTAGGCCGCCACCTTCGAGTCGGAGAAGGAGCGGCTCACCCAAGCCGTGGGCGAAGCCTTCTGGCAGGACACGGCGGATCTCAACCTCTTCCCCATCTGCCAGGCGTATGTGCGTCCTGGCGTGTGGCTGCAAAACCTCTTGGAGCACAACCTATGAACTTCGCTCACACCGCTTGCGTCACCGACATCGGCGTCATCAAGGCAGGGGATGTCATTCGCCCGAAGGCCGATGTCATCAGCCCCTGGGCGGATTGCCTGGTTCTCGGCTTCTCCGCCAAGGACAAGTACGGCGACGTGTACGTCAAGCTCGCTCGCCCCTATGCCTATGCCTCTTGCGTGGGCACAACGGGTGCAACCGTCCTCCAGGGGGTTGAGGTCTTCGAGGTCACCGTGTCGAAGCTCCGCGAGGACCGAGTCGTGTCCGGGTGTAGCAACTTCTGCACCTCCTCCGTAGAGCCCGGCCTGCACGACGCAATTGACGCCCGGTCCATCCGGTAGGATCCACCATGTATCAGCGCCTGCCCTTCCAACTGCTTGCCTACGGGGGACGAGACCGACACAAGTCGCCCTTCATCGCCCTGGCTCGGGAAGCTCCCGAGTCCCGACAGACCGAGTATCCGTTGACCTACGGGCGGGAGTTCCGTGTGACCATCGGAGGGTGGAGCGTCCCCCTGCAATTTTCTCGAACGGGCTTCGCCATCGGACGCCTGTGGGTGGAGTGGCTGTGAAAATCAAACGCCTGCTAGAGCAATCCAAGGTCGAAAAGGATGTCGAGAATGCTTATCGTGCGGCGATTCTCGCATCCAAGCCCCAAGCCGAGGTCACGTCCCCGCATGGCACGGATGGGTATGCCAAGTGGGCTACTGGGGCGGCAAGCGTGCGGCTCCTCCTGGAAGCCAAGTACGACTTGGACTTCAAGTCCCGCCTCCCCATCTGCAACACCCTGGGGCAGTGCCTGCTGTACCTCAAGCGGTTTGAGCAGGCGGGTGAGGGCCCGCTGCCCAATGTCCTCCTGGTGGGAGACAAGAACGAGTGCTTCGTCCTCTCCACCGCTGCCGTCAAGGGTTTCCTCGATCTCCCCCTGGACTGGTCCGTGGCCCCTTCCAAGGGGGACCCGATGTTGACTCGGGCACTGGTCGAAGGACTGAACATCCTCCCCTACGTCTATGATGTGGACGGAAACTTCGACTTCAACGAGGTCATCGCCAAGGTCGAAGTCCTGGCAGAAGGTTCCCAGCACACCATCAAGGCGAACCCAACCAACATCGGTGCCATCTTCATCTACTGGCGGGACCGCGTGTTTCAGGACTCGGCTCTAACCGCCGTGGAACAGGTGGACGTGTACCTCCGGTGCCTGTTCCAACCCTCCGACGTGTACTTGCACCCGTCCAAATTGGGTGTGCTGGTCGTCCCTGGCTACCCCGAGGGAGTGCGGGTCAACCCCGAGCAGTACCGTTCCTTCTTCAACCACTTCGAGCAGGGGTACAAGCCCTCCGAGATCGAAGCCTTCTATGCCGGGAAGGACCGGCTGGTCGAGGATGATGCTCGCCGACGCCAAGGGGCATTTTTCACCCCGGACCTCTGGGTAGCCGAAGCCCACAAATCCCTGGAGAAGGTCCTGGGGGTCAACTGGAAGGACGAGTGCATCGTCTGGGACCCTGCCTGTGGGACTGGGAATCTCACCCGGGACTACACGTTCAAGGACCTGATCCTCTCTACAGCGGAACGCCCCGACGTGGAAGTCATCAAGGGGCAAGGGTACAACCCTGGGGCGGCAACCTTCCAATACGACTTCCTCAACCCTGATGGTGCCATCTCGATGTTTTTCGAGGAGGGCCAACGCAACGAGATCCCCGATGCCGTGCATGACCGGCTGAAGGCCGCAGCCACGGGCGGCAAGAGGCTCGTGTTCCTGATGAACCCGCCTTATGGGACGGCGAACAACGCGGGGACCAAGGAAGGGGATAGCAAGGCAGGCATCGCCTTGACTGCTGTGAATGCCGATATGGCACGAGCCAAGATGGGGGCTTGCCGGCAGCAACTCTACGCCCAGTTCCTCTATCAGAGCAGCACCCTGGCACGAGACTACGGGTTCAAGAAGCACACGGTTGCCGCCTTCTCGGTCCCAACCTTCCTGGCGTCCGGCTCCTACAAGCCCTTCCGAGACTGGTGGTACAGCCACTACGAGTGCAAGGACGCCTGGCTGTTCCAAGCCTCTCACTTCTCGGACGTGTCTGGTCGGTGGGGGATCTCCTTCACTGTCTGGTCCGAGGGGGAGACCAACTCGGGGTCGGTGGTCCCGTTCACCCTCAAGGACGAGCAGGACTTCCGGGTCGTGGCTATCGGGCAGAAGGGGGTCTACAACTCCGATGATCGTGCAGCATCGGACTGGGTTCGTGAACCGACCAAGGGGTTGAAGGGTGAGGACGCCCCGCAGATGTCAAGCGGGCTGAGGGTGAAAGGTGTGGGGGTGGGCGCTTTTGTGCCCGGTTCTCTGGGATACATGCTAAGCAATAGCAATAGCATACAGCATAACCAGACTGTTGTGGGTTTGTTCTCCGGTCCTTGCTCGGCAGGGCACGGGCTCTCCGTCCTCCCCGGTGAATCCTTCCGTCGTGCCGTCGCCCTCTACGCCGCCCGAAAACTCGTTCCAGAGACATGGGTTACGCAGAAGGACGAGTACCTCGTCCCGACCCCTGCTTCGCAACCGGACTACGAGCGATGGGTGGACGACTGCCACATCTACGCCTTGCTTCACAACGGCAACAACTGCACGGCCATGCGAGACGTGTCCTATGGCAACCGGAAGTGGCAGATCCACAATCACTTCTTTTGGCTGACACGAGACGTTGCCCTCCAACTCCTCGACACACCGAAGACCCCCACCCCCTATCGGGACTGCAAGGCCCATCCGAGCAAGGACGTGTTCGGCAAACCCGTCGAATCGTCCCCGGACCCCTACCTGGCGAGCGTGCTTGCCACCTGGAGCCTCGACCTCTCCCAAGAGGCACAAGATGTCCTCGCACAACTCGACGCCCTCTGGAAGGCATCCCTGCCTTTCAGGGAGGCATACGCAGCAGGCAAGCCCGAACTCCACCTGATGGCATGGGATGCAGGGGTCTATCAGTTGAAGCACCTCTGGCGGGACCTGTTCCCTTCGGAGTGGGCGGACCTTCAGGTGGCGTTCAAACGCCTGGCTGAAAAGTTGAAGCCAGGGGTCTACGAGCACGGGTTCTTGATCCGATAGCGTAAACCCCCCCTGTTCGGTGAGGCCCCCGGACACACGGTAAATAGTCCCCGCAAGATTCCCATTGACTCCCCGTTTTTCGGGGGGTAGCCTCTCTCTGAGAGGGTCTTCAATAGGGAAGGCCCTCCCAGGGGGCAACATGGGTAGGTACGAAACCGAATGGAAGAACAGTTGGTTCCCAGGTACGGCCATCGGCTACACCGAGTCCTACATCAAGGATGGGGAGACAGGTGAGCGTGTTGGCGAGGTCGTGACAAACGGGGGCACCCCCGAAGAAATCGGGGAGAAGATCAGTGAGGGGGACTGGACCCCCTACGAAAAGTCGAACGACTAGGGCTCAATCTTCCGACCCCGTGCGTAGTACCTTCGTGCCGGATGCACTTGATCCC
>Ga0172375_10004045_pt1 | contig 21946 bp, 22 predicted proteins | sample LakKiv1m_FD_114537 | JGI IMG/M metagenome (GOLD analysis project Ga0172375, IMG submission 114537) | Freshwater microbial communities from Kabuno Bay, South-Kivu, Congo - kab_092012_11.1m | ecosystem: Environmental > Aquatic > Freshwater > Lake | place: Democratic Republic of the Congo... | reverse complement strand
TGCTGGCATTTAACTGGTTGGAAGCGGAAGAACTGTATAACAACTATTATATTAGATAAAAATATAACTTGGCCGGGACTGGCCGGACAGCCGGTAGATACCGGGAAAAATAAAGTAATCCGGCCAACCCCGGGCCAACCATAACCGACGCTGACGGGGGGATAGTGGAGTATCAAGAAACAAATAAAAGTGCCTTAAAATCGATTCTGGGGGCTGATTTACACACGGATTTGCCAGGAAACGGCTATATTGAGCCAACCGAGGCCGAAATAGATGAAATAAGAGGCCATATCCTGGAGACGATAAACCCGGAGATATACCGGGCGCAAGAGCCGATAAACCCGGCATACAGAGACCAGGCCCGGGCGGAGGCAACCGCCTGGATGAGGGCGGAAGGATATGAGATAGCCGGAGATAATCAGCCGGGGCTATTTTGAAAACCTGGGGGAAGATGTATATATATTCTTTTTATATATATACAGATGGGGGAAGGAAAGATGAAAGAAAAAGATAATAAAAAAAATATATTAAGTCCCCGGCAAATAGAATTTATAAATCAATACGCCGATATAGATAGTGATACGTTTGGAAATGCGTATAAAAGCGCGATAAAAGCAGGGTATACAGAGCAAACAGCAAAAAGAATAACAGCCCAGATACCAGATAAGGTCAATCAGAAAATATCGGAATGTTTGGAGCCGGAAAAGATAAAAGAGAAGGTAATTAGCAAGTTGATAAAGATTATCGACGCACTTGAGGACGCCGGGTTAAGGGCGAAAATGGACTTATCGTCGGATAATGTCCTTAAATCGCTTGAATTACTCGGCAAATGGCAGAAATTATTTACCGACAAGGTAGAGGTATCCGGCGGCATCCAGGTAATCGGCTACCTGCCTGGTGAGCAAGGTTATCAACAGGGATGATACCACAAGATATTGTGTTTTAGGCGATAAAGGCGGGGAAATAATAATTGATTTGCCTGTGCATAACTCAACAAGACAATGATAATCAATGCGATAATAGATTTTGGCCAAGTTAACATAATTCCTTATTATGCGACGTTGCTGATGTGCAGATAGAGATGGAGATGACCGGGTGGGGGAGGGGGAAACAGGGCAGGGAGTTGTCTCTAACCGTTAATTATCTATCTTCCCCGCTCACATTTTTCTTTAGGGGTGGGGGTCTCTTTTCGTTTCCTGATTTTTTTGGGGGCTGATTTTTGAAAAAGGTTAAATTCCTTGATAATTATAAACCGACCGATAAGCAATTAGCGGCTCATACGCTTGCCTTTGACCCTTCTGTGGCCTATCTGCTTTACGGCGGCGCAAAAGGGGGCGGTAAGACCGTATGGCTCTGCTGGCAATCATTGTTCTATTGTATGCGCTATCAGGGTATCCGGGGCTGGATGGGCAGGAAGAAGGGTAAGCACTTCCGGGAATCCACGCTGGTAACGTGGCAGAGGGAGATTCCGAAAGAATTATACGAAATCAGGGATAATTCCAAAGAAGCGGCTATCCTGTTGCCGGGGTTTAATTCTGTGATTATGTTCGGCGGTATGGATAGCGAGGATGCGGTTGATAAGTTTAATTCTATGGAAATCGGCTTTGCCGCACCAGACCAGATAGAGGAACTTGACCTTGAGGACTTTGCTTCTATAAACGGGGCTTTGCGCCAGAAGGGTATGCCGTGCAAGTTTATCTCTTCCGCCAACCCCAGGGCTAACTGGGTCAGGGATAAGTTTATCCATAATCCGGGCGAGGGTTACAGGTTTGTCCAGGCGTTGCCGGGCGACAATCCGCATCTTCCCCCTACCTATCTTGACCGGCTGAAGGATGTCTTTAAGTTCCGCCCGGAATTGTTGAGGGCTTATCTCTATGGCGACTGGGAACAGTTATCCGGTGAGGATATTGTAATCCAGTATTCTGCGGCGGTTGGTGCGGCCAAGAACGATATTACACCTACCGGCAAGCGTTTTATCTCCTGCGACGTAGCCCGTTTCGGTGATGATGAGACGGTTATCTATGTCTGGGACGGTTCAAAGGTGATTGAAACCGACATTACCGGCCAGAAAGACCTGATGGACACCGCCGGCCGCATCTTCTCCCTTTATACCAAATTCGGCTGTGAGAAGGTGTTTATTGACGCCATCGGGATAGGTTCGGGCGTCTGCGACCGGCTTTCCGAACTGGGCGTTGACGTCTTTCCGGTGGTTTCAAGCGAGGCGTCAAGCGATGAACGCTTCCTTAATCTGCGGGCGGAGGTATGGTTTATTGCTTCCGAAGTCCTGAACTCAAAGAAGGCCTCCATACCTGACGACCCGAGATTATTTGCCGATTTATCCTCCGCCGTATACGAGTTTGCCTCAAACGGCAAAATAAAGATAGAGCCGAAAGAGGAGATTAAAAAGAAACTGGGCCGGAGCCCTGACCGTGGTGAAGCCCTCGTTTACGGCTTATACGGTTTACAGTATATCAAACAGCCGGAAACCAAATGGTATTCCAACCGCAGGGCGTTCTGGCAGGAAACCCAGCCGGATAACCTCGGAATCGGATACGGTGAGAGCGCATAATGGCTAAAAAAACCGCAGTTAAAGGCAAGGGTGAGCAGTTAGAAGCCCAGAATGAAGTCGTCGTTGATAATGTCAAGGAGTTTATTTCCGGCATTATCGCCGAAGTAAACGAAGCGGACGACACAAGGGACGCCTATAAGGAGAAATTAACCCGCTGGTATAAGAAACGCTATGGCGTCAGGGGAACAAAGAACTTTCCCTGGCCCGGCTGTTCCAATCTCCATATCCCCTTGGTTGACAAGACCATCCGCAAGTTAAAACCCTCTTACGTCCGGTTGTTTGAGCCATCCGAAACGATGGCTTACTTTGAACCGGTAGGGCCGGAAGATGCGGATAAGGCGTCAAAGTGCGAAATATTCTTTGACTGGCTCTTAAAGGTGCGTATGCGGGTATTTAAGCCCGCCGTCCTGATGATAGACAAGATGCTGGAAAAAGGCAAGGTTATCGTCAAGGTTATCTACCAGAGAACCGTAACCTATACCGCCGATGTCATAGACGCCATTGATATTCCGGTTGATGTTATGCTGGATGATACTGCCATCCCCGAATGGCTCAAGGTGACCTACGGGCTGGATGACAGCGAAACAGAGCAGATAAACGCCATAGCAGGCAAAATAAGGGCAGGTCAGCGCAAGATTAAGGTCAATATCCCCCAGATTGATTATGACGCCCCAAAATGGATTGTCAAAGACCCGCTTGACATTATCGTTCCGCCGGACACAACCGATATTCAATCCGCCCGGTGGATATGCGATATATCTTATTTTGCCGAAAACGACTTGTTAATAGACGCCAAGGGCGGTAAATATGACCTTGGCGTGGTAACCGAAATTATAGAGAAGAATATCGGCAAGGACAAGACAAAGAAAGATAACACCATAGATACCGAAAAACAGGCACGGACAGGTGTATACGAAGAATTGGTTGGTTCTAATGAACTTGTCCGTATCTGGGAAATATGTTGCTATCACGACATAAACGGCGACAAGGTTAAGGAAAGGTGCGTATTGACCATCTGCCCGGACTATCCGGAGAAGCCCTTGCGGTTTATTGAGTTCCCCTACGAACACGGCCGATGGCCTTTCGTGGAAGTGCCGTTTGAGATAAACGGCGATAGTTATTACGAGGCAAGGGGAGTGCCGGAGATATTAGACCACCTGCAAACGGAGATGACAATTCAGCATAACCAGAAGATAGACCGGCAGACCATCGCCAATTCCTTATCGTTTAAGTATATTCCCGGCGTTGTCAATCCGTCCAATATCCGCTTTATACCGGGTCAGGGCATTCCTGTCAGCCGGATGGACGCATTAGAGCCGTTGCAGGTTCAGAACGTAGAGGTGTCCTTTGAGCGTGAGGAAGCGATATTGAAGGCCTGGGCGGAGGAATATATCGGCGTTACCGATTTCGGCGTCGCCTCTCCTTTGTCGCCTTTATCCGAAGCCCGGACAAAGTATGAAGTCCAATCCGTCAATATGGCGAAGATGCAGGTATTTTCGCTTGACGGCAGGATATTTCAGGAAGCGGTCAAGGAACTATTTGAGCAGACGTGGGCTTTATGGCTTCAATACGGGCCGGACGATGTCTGGGTAAGGGTGATGAATGAAACAAATCCACTTGCCCCAAATCAACCCACGTTTAGCGGTATGAATGTCAGTAAGAACGAGATACGGGGAAATTTTGATATTAGGCCGGGCGGAAGGATAGAAGGCACAAACCCGGTGCTTGAAGCACAGGAAGCCCTTGCCAACCTGCAAATGTTTAAGGGCGACCCATATATCAACCAGAAGGAATTGCGCCTGAATTATCTGCGCAAGATGGACGGCAAACTTGCCAACCGCCTTATGCTTCCCGACCAGATGGTACAGGCGGGATTACAGGCACGGCAGGCGATGATGGCCGGGGATAAAGGAAAAGACCAGATACAGTCCATAACCGGCGGCAATAATCAGCCGCAAATGGGAGGTTAATGTTATCGGTCAAGGAACGCCTAAACAGGTTTAACGAAGAGGATATTGTCTTTATCGGCAACCTTTATTCCGATTTCAAGGGTTCGGATATGTATCAACTCCTGTCAGCCGTAACCGAAAACCAGATAATGGCGGAGTTGTCCGATATGGGAAGTAAGGAGAACTCCGATAAGCGTATCGGACGGCTGGAAGGCATCAGGGCGGTATTGACTGCATTTGAGACATACGAGAAGTTTAGAGACCAGGTATTGGCGCAAAAGAAAGAAGAGGAAAAAGAGAAAACGCCCCTTGAAGAGCCGGCAATCCGGCAGGGCGGAGGAGGTATTTAATGCCATATAAGGTTGTGGATAATATCGTTTATCACTTCGTCAACGGCAAATGGGAAGTCAAACAGGTATGCCGTTCACATAATAACGCCGTTGAAGCAGTCCAGTTACTGCATATGAAGGGATACGGTACACACGAAAAGAAAAAGAAACGCAGATAATTGCGTTCTGATAAACCGGCTGTGATGTCCACCCGAGACAGACAAAACCGGGCGGGTCATCCCCCGAGACCAGATGAAGAACAGCCCGACTATACGGTAAGTCGTTAAATAATCCGGCGAAGGAGAAGTAAAGATGGAACCAGAAAAGAAAGTTGGAGAGGAAGAAGTAAAGACGCCTCCGGAAGGCGAAGAGTTACCACCGGAAGAACTTCCAGAGGACGAACCTCCAAAAGAAACGGAGGATGAAAGGTTTGAGCGGCTGGCAAAGGAAAAGGGATATATTCCCCAATCCGCAGTCCAACCCCGCTTTGACGAACTGACACGGAAAATGCACGACGCCGAGCGTGAGGCGGAAGTCCTGCGCCAGGCGAAACCGGCAACCGAAAAGAAGGAGGAATACACCGAAGCAGACCTGCAACGGATGGTGGATTATTACAGCGACCTTAACGGTCAAAGTTATAACCCGCAATACGCAAAGTGGGCGAGCGACAAACTGATTGACATTAAGGTTGAGAAGAAGGCAAGGGCGGTTCTGGAGGAGGATAAGGTAAGGGCGCAACAGTTAAAGATTGTGGAGGGAAGGCAACAGGCATTACTAAAGGCCTGCGATGATTATCCCGACCTCCGCAATCCGCAAAGCGCCTTGTATATCCTATCCGATTCAATCTACCGTTCCAAGCCGTGGTATTCTTCCGACCCGGAAGGGTTGTCAATCGCCGTTGAGAAAGCGGCTAAACAGTTAGGTGTTATTCCGAAATCCGGTTCGTCAGCAATAGCGAAGGAGAAAAAGAAACTTATGAAAGAACAAGACAAAGTTTCTCTGGCCGCAGGCGGCAGAAAAGCCGTTGTAACAAGCCCGACCTCCCAACTTGAAAAACTGGAAGCGCAGGCAAGACAAAGCGGAAAAGAGAGCGACTGGGTAGCATATACCAAAGCCCTGAACGCTCACAAGAAAAAACAGCAAGGGGGGTGAAATTAAATGGGAGTTTTATATTCCTACGATGACGGAAACCGGCTTGAAGATGTAATGCGGATGGTAGTTCAACTATCAGCCGACACTACGCCTTTTATGTCCGGTATTGCCAAGACCAAAGCGTCCAACACTTTACACGAGTGGCCGCAGGATTCCCTCGCATCTCCGGCGGATAACGCCAAGGTGGAAGGTGCGTCCTATTCTTACAGCACGGTTACCGCCCCGACAAGGGTGAATAACTTTACCCAGATATTTGATAAGACGTTCCACGTCTCTTCAACTGAAAGATGGGTAAAGGGTGCTGGTGTTGACGACCAGTATTCCTACCAGCAAGTCAAGGCGATGAAGGAACTGGCCAGGGATATTGAACACGCTTTACTGCGTGGTTCGAAATCATCCGGTACTGGTTCGGCGGCTCGGCGTATGGCGGGTGCTATCAATTTTATCACTACGCATACGACTGCGGTTGCCTCCGGTACTAAACTGACCGAGTCCTTCTACAATGGACTGCTGGAATTGGTCTGGGGAACTCACGAAGCCGAGTGCGACGAGGTCTATGTAGGCGCACGACTGAAACGGATAATCTCCGGTTATACCGCCGGGTCTACCAAACAGACGCAGGCGGACGACAGGAGTTTGACCAATGTCGTTGATGTCTACACCTCTGACTTCGGAACACAGAAGATATTTAAGCACCGTGATATACCCAACGCTTCGGTAGGTTGCACCATTCTCTGCATTGCCTCTGATAAGTTTAAGATGGCAATCGGCGAACCGGTACACGAAATCGGAGATGTGGCACAAGATACGCACGGCACGAAGGGCGTCCTGCGTGGAGAACTTACGCTTGAAGTTCTGGCGGAAAGTTACTGCGTAACGGCGACAGCACTGGACAACGTGTTCCCGTAATACCGTGAGCATTACGGCTTTTGCGGGGTTGAGCCGGTAATCAACCCCGCTTTCTGGAGGATTATGGTAAGAGCGTGGGATAACACGCCGGTATTTGACGATTACGAGGCGTTTCTCAAGTTGCGTATGGAGAAAGACCAGATACATAGACACTTCTCCGCAAATCAACTCTTGATTATCTTAAACCTTTCTTCGGACACTACCGGGGAAACGCACGCCTTCCCGATATTCAAATCTGATACTATGCACGATTTATGCAACCGGTATTCGGATTTGTTTCCGGTTGAATTGAAACAGGCAATCAAGGAAGTGGAGGGTATGAACCAGACCCTCTATGACAGCAAGGGTATGAGCAAGGAACGCATAAATATGGCGGAATTGCGCCTGCCCTTGACGCTATACACAATCTTATCCACAAAAGACCCGAACTTCTGGAAGGAATTGGACGCCAAAAAGATAAGGATGTTACGTTCCTATTTCGGTAATCTCAAAATTGGTGTGAGGCGGGATGGTTAAGATAGACGGCAAAGAACTTAAATTATCCCTGGCGATGATAGTCAAGGACGAAACCGATACGCTGGTTAAGTCCCTGAAATCCGTCCGTCCTTATGTTGATGAGATAGTGGTTGCGTGGAACGGCAATAATCCCGAAACCGAAAAGATACTAAAAGAATACGACTGCGTTATCGTTCCTTATGTCTGGGAGAATGATTTTGCGAAAGCAAGGGAATTTTCTTTCAGCAAGGCGTCCGGCAATTTGTTGACGTGGTTAGACGCCGATGACGAATACATTGGCGGGGATAAGTTAGTATCATCCTGCGAAAAGGCATTTTGTAACCCGCTTATCGGTTCTCTCTGGTTTAAGTGGCATTATGACCACGATAAATTCGGCAACGTGCGGATGGTTTTATGGCGTGAGCGTGTTGTCCGTAAGGGCTGGTTTGAATGGAAGGGGCGTCTGCACGAAACCCTGATACAGAAGGTTGACTGCGAACACGCTATGTGCGACGACCTTTACGTCAAGCACAACGCTACCAGTGAGCAGATAGACGCTTCGGCTAACCGAAACCTGAAAATCCTGATAGACCAATATAAAAAGGAACACAAAGAGAATAACATTGACGCCAAGACCATATTTGATTTAGGCAGGAGTTTAGACGCCATCGGCAAGCGTGAGGAGGCACTTGGTGCATTTCTGGAGTATATCCCTTTGTCCGGCTGGGATGATGATAAATACACTGCTTATATCCGCATTGCTGATATTTGCCGTTATCTTGGCAAGTTTGAGGACGCCGCCTCCGCAGATTTGACGGCGCAGAAATTGAAGCCGTTGATACCCGACGCTTATCTTGGGCTGGCAATGACCGCCTACCAGACGGAAAAGTATCAGGAGTGCGTCCAGTATATTCACGATGCTATGAGCCGGAAAGCGCCTATGGGGATTATGCCCTGCGACCCGATTAAGTATGAAGGGGAGGCGTTACAACTACTCCACAGGGCTTTATTTCGTATGGGGAATAGCGCAGAAGCGGAGAAAATTGCAAACAAGGCATTGAGATATTACCCGGACGATAAAGACCTCTTGAAATGGATTGGCATCTATCAGAAATTTAACAAGCAAAGGGAAACGGAAAAAGCGGTATTGTGGATGGTTCAGGAATTAAAGGAAGAGAAGCAGGTTGATAAGTTGAGCCATCTGGTAAAAGCAATCCCTGACTATATGTCCGACCATCCGGTTTTGATACGCCTGAAAAATGAACACGAGAAGCCGGACGGCAAAAACAGGATACAGATATTCTGCGGCCCGACATTTGAATTATGGTCTCCGAGTTCTGTCAATTCCGGCATCGGCGGTTCGGAAGAGGCGGTTATCAATATCGGCAACGAATTAAATAAACTCGGCTATACGGTTGATGTCTATAACGCCTGCGACATTACCGGGAACTATGACGGCGTATGCTACCACAATTACTGGGAACACGACCGGAAAGCCCCTTGCGACATATTTATCGCTTGGCGGATGGCGGAGTTTGTCAAACTTGCCCCTGAAGGTTCAAGGGTTTTCTTGTGGCTGCACGACATACAAAAATACGACTATTACAATCCGACCACACTGGGCAGGATTGATAAGATATTTGCCCTTTCAAAATATCACAGAAACAATCTGCCGGAAATACCGGACGATAAGTTCTATATTACCAAAAACGGAATATTGTTAGACCAGTTTAATAAAGAGGTTGAGAAAGACCCCTACCGCTGTATCTATGTGTCCTCGCCGGACAGGGGTTTGTTTACCCTTCTGGAAATGTGGCCGGAGATTAAAAAAGCCGTGCCGGAAGCGACGTTGCATATCTATTACGGATTTACCAAAACATACGATATGCTACACGCCGATGATGACAATATGCGGATTTACAAAGAACGGTGTATGGAGATGATGAGACAGCCGGGCGTTGTCTATCACGGCAGGGTAGGGCATAAGGAACTTGCCGAAGATATGCTTAAATCGGCTCTCTGGTTATACCCGACGCAATTTCAGGAAATATTCTGCATTTCCGCAACCAAATGTCAGGCGGCGAAAGTGTTGCCGATTACGACAACGGTTGCCGCATTAAACGAAACGGTCAAGTTCGGCGTCAAGTTGCCGTATAACGATATTTATTCCAACAAGCAGGCGCAGGAACAGTTTGTCAATCTGGCGATTAAGTATCTGCAAAACCCGAAATTACGGGAAGCGGCAATGAACGGTGCGCCGGAATGGGTAGCCGAAAACTATACTTGGGAAGCGATAGCGAAGGATTGGAAGGAGAAAGCGTTTAATGCTGTATAAAGACAGGGACAAGTCGCTGATGAGCGGGGAAAGGTCGGTATTCACTTCTTTTAAGTTTCCTTTTGAAATATTGCCAGATACCGGCGGACATCAAGTCATTAGACCAGATAAAGGATAATTACGCATTAAATAAAATAGGCGGTGTATTATGACAATCTTTTCCGATATTAAAACGGAGATAGGAAACAGGATACAAAAATCAGACAGCACATATCTTGGGTATATCGGCAAGTTTTTTAACCGGAGATATGAAACGCTGTGGACTATGTATCCCTGGACTTCAAACATCGTGTTTGACGAGGCGATTACCACGGTTGCCAATCAAGCGGCGTTATATCTTCCGAAATATGTAGGGCAGATTATCTGTCTTACGCAGAGAGAAACAAACGCCATTATCCTGCCGACAAGCCCGTATGTATTTCAACAGCAATACCTTGACACGATAACCAACGCCGCAGACCCGATTGCTTATGTCTATTCCGGGGAGAGTGCCGTTAAGACGCCACTATCGTCTGCGTCCACGGTTAATATCGTTTCGTCATCCGCTACCGATACCACGCAAAAGGTGAGGATATGGGGAAAGGTGAGCGGGGAAGAAGTGAGCGAATTGCTGACCTTGACCGGCACAACGGCGGTAACCGGCACAAACTCTTATTCCTCAATCAGCCGGATTTCAAAAGATTCTGTAACCACCGGCTATGTAACCATCAAGGCGGGTGCGACCATAATCGCCACGTTATCGCCAAGAGAAGCCGCTTCATCCTATACGAAAATTAACCTTTACTACGTGCCGGATAGCGCAATATCGGTTTACTGTTCTTACCGCAAAAAGTTTACCAAACTTGACTATGACGAGGATATTGTTGAAATTCCGGTCATTGAACCGGCCTTAATCCGGCTGACCTATTCGGATTGTTTAAGGGAACAGGGGCAATTCAGCAAGGCCGAGGTTGAAGAAAACAGGGCTTGGGAAGATTTCAATAAACTGATACTTGGCTCGGAAGTCCAGAAAGACCAGATAATTCAAATGTTACCGCACGTTGAACGCTCGGCAATAGACAGGGCGTGGTGATATGGACACATACGACGATATTTTTATTCCCTACCGCAACCGGACGATAGACGGCGGGATTAACGACTGGGGAGAGGTTACCGATATTAAGGATAATCAGGCGACCTACCTGCTGGACGTTGACATAGACACGCCCGGACTGCGCAAAAAACGGAACGGATACGCCCAGATAGGAGATACCAAGGGAATGAGTATCGCAAGCGGTATGTGCCGGTTCTATCCGGCCGGCGGAAGCCAAGTGATGGTAATTGAGATGGGAAGCACAATCTATACCTGGGATGGTTCTGCTTCAACCTTTACCATATCCAAGTCCACCGGCCTGACCGCCGCAAATCAGACGAAATTTATCCCTGCGTATAACAAACTATTCCGGTTGTCGCAGAACGACAACGCCTTCTCTTTTGACGGCTCTTCGTGGACGGATGAGGGTGATACCAATACCGACCCGCCAAAAGGGCTTCTGGGGCTATGGACGGCTACAAACCGCCTGCTTGTTGCCCGGACTACCGCCTACCCGGACTATATGTGGTATTCCAGCACCCTTGACCCGCAGACATTTGCAAGGGATACCAACGCACACAAGATGGCTTCCGGCGATAACAGCCCGATAATGGGGATGGCCGAATGGACGGATTACGATGTTATCTACTGGAAAAAGAACAGAATACTTGCGCAGAACATAATTGATACCACCCCGGCAAACTGGCCGATAGCGACTTTGGCTACTGACGTAGGTTGCGTAGCCCCGTTTTCCGTGGCTAATATCGGCGAAGATGTTTATTTTTTGGACATTGACGGCGTCCGGTCTCTGGTTCAATCGGCGCAGGATAAGAAGCGGGCCGGTTCTCTGCCGTTGAGTATGGCGATTAAATACTGGATTGACAAGATAAATTGGCAATACGCAAACAAGGCGTGCGCCTGGGTATGGAATAATCGCTATTACCTTGCCGTGCCGATGGATACTTCCACCTACAATAACTACGTTCTGGTTTATAACCGGCTGACTTCCGGCTGGACGGTCTATTCCAATTATAACGTGAACTGTTGGGCGCAGGCGGATTTCGGCACAACCGATAAATTATACTTCGGCAATAGCAATGCAAACGGCAAAGTATACCGGGCTGATTACGGAACTAACGATGATGGCACGGCGATAACATTCCACGAGGAAACGAAAGCGATAGATTTCGGCGCACCGGAAGCCGATAAAAGAGGGCGGATGTTTGAATTGGAAGCAAAGACCGGGGGCGGGACTAACCTTGTTATCTACGCCAGCGTTGACGAAAGCGACTGGACGCAACTTGGGATATTGAATTTGGTGGGTTCAGTTCCGACGCTTCCGGTATATCTTCCCTTCACGCTGGTCGGGTCAAACATTATCAGGACAAAAGTTACCATTCAGAATTTAGGCAGGTTCAGGAATGTTCGGTTTAAGTTTACGGAAAATACGCTGGACGCCGATTGTCAAATCAGGGGCTGGTATGCCGACGCCCGTATTTGTAATGTGGAACTTCTATAATGCTGACAATAACCACGCCGGAATATGGGCCTCACCTTAAAGACCCGGACACCCGGCGCAAAATAAATGACCTGGTTGAGAAGATACACGCCGACTTTGACGCCCTTAATGCGGCTTTATCCGCTCTTGGTTACGGCGATATGTTCGGTCCGGCTGGTGCGGTTGACGGAAACTTGGCGTCATTTAACGGCGCAACCGGAAAGATTATCAAGGATAGCGGATATAAGGCGTCTGATTTCTCCACGCTTTCACACGGTATCGGAACGCTGGCGGCAAGGCCGGCTTTCGGAAATGCCGGCGCAACTTATTTCGTAAGCGGGGATGGGACTTCGGATAATAACGGTAAATTATGGATTGACACCGGCACGGAATGGAAGGTTGTTTTGGCGGTACTTGGATAAGGAGGAGGGAATGAAACGATTATTTTTGCTGTATCTGACCATAACTGCGTTTATTGCGACAACCGTATTCGGCGGGACAAATTCCACCGTTACAAGGGGATATACATTTTCTACCAATGACCTTATTACCGCCGCAAAATTGCATACATTGGTTGATAGTGCCGATGTTACCGGATTGAAATTGGGGGCTTTTGATAGTTCTATCCGCCCGATAACCATATCCGGCACAGCCCCGACATCACCTTCGGAAAGCGATTTCTGGTATGATTCCACGTCCCTGAAACTGAAACAATACCGTTCATCCGCCTGGGTTATCCTTTTTAATTCATTGTCCGACGCCGCAATCACGGTTAATAGCGTTGAACCCGGCACGAAGGTTGAGGGCGATATTTGGTGCGACACGCAGAATAATGTAATGAAGATGTATGACGGTTCAGGATGGGACACGGTTTTGTTTATCAATGAAGCCGCAACCATATCCGGGGCTATGACCTTCTCCGGCGATAATACTTTTTCCGGCACAAACCATTTTTCCGGTAGCGTCCGGTGCGATACCTTTCCGGTAATGACTATATCCGACGACCCTACCGAAGATACGCAATTAGCAACGAAAGGATATGTTGATGGACTTACCGGTGTTTCACAGAATGTTCAGGTAGACACCGCCGTTGGCACAGATGATATTTCCACCACTTCCACTTCCTATGTTGATATGACGGATATGACCTTTACCGATACCTTTGCGGCTGGAAATATATCTGTTTTATTTACTGCTCCAATTTACACGGAAGGCGACAGTTATGTTCAACTTTTAGTAGATAGCACCGTTAAAATGATTTGGTATCAATCGCTTGGAACATCAGACAATATTGTTATGGCTGGTGTGCTAAATTGGGCGGGTAATGTTTCCGCTGGAAGCCATACCGTAAAAGTCCAATGGAAGAAAACACAAAACACGGCGTATCAATACGGAACAAAAGGGTATAGATTTATGAAAATTACCAGAGGTCTTAATTAGGAGGAATATGAAGACATTAACTATTCTTTTAATCTCATCTCTTTTAATTAGTCCGGCTTTCGCACAAGAGGCGGTCAAGGTTAATAAGCCGGTTAGCGTAGGCGAATTATCCGCCGACCCGAATATCCATCAGGCGATGTATAAAGTCCTTGCGGAAAAGGGTATATCCTGCACCGGATTGGCGACCAAGAAGGACGGCACGATAACTATCCTGAACGCCTCAAAAGCAGACGTCAAGATTACGGCACAGGAATTACAGGTTGCCGTAGATAAGATAAAAACCGAGAAAGAGATACAGGTAAAGATAGAGAAGCGGATAAGGGAATTGGCGACTGCCGACTTGAAGGCAAAAGGAGAAATACCGAAAGATTATGCCGAATAACCTTGTCGGAGAGATAACCGATTTTGTTTGCCGGTATAGTGGCTCTGCCGTTTCAAGGGAGAAATGGACTGCATATTACAGCACTATGCTGGCGTGGGGTAATGTCCTTATCCTGCGCAACGGGAAGAAGATTGCCCTGGTTGCCGATTATTGGATGGGCGACAGTTTAACAAAAATGCTGACGCAGAACAAGACCGCCGGTTACGGCAAATTTATGGTGATACAGAATACCGTATTACACCCAAAATTTCAAGGGAAGGGGCAGGTATTGAGGAAGGCGTTGAAACTTCTTTTTTCAAAGCACCCGGAAACGGAATATGTCGGGTGGCACAATAAACGCAGGGAAGAATATTTTATCAGGAGGGTTTATGGGAGGTAAAGGAACTCACATCAATGTTCCGGCACCACCGGATGTAGGCGAAAGCACGGCGGCGGCTCTTGAAGCGCAGATAGCCGCTATTCCCGAAATATACAAAGCACAACTGGAATGGCAACCGCAGATATTGGGACAACAGATTGAAGCGGCGAAACAATATGCGCCGGAAATGGCGGAATTGTATACGAGTTTACAAGAGAAATACCGCAACCGGCTTAATCCTGGCTGGTATGAAACATACAAGGGCGTAACCGACAGGGTTCAAGAGGGGTTAGGTCAAGCAGGGGAGATACCGGAGGATTTAAGGAAAGCATACGAAGAGCAGATAAGGGCGGCGCAATCGGTTAGAGGCAATGCGTATAGTCCAATATCCGCCTCTTCAGAATCGCAACAGTTAGCCGCATTATCCGAACAGGCAAGACAGCAACGGTTGGCGCAGGCGGCGGCTGTTTTAGGTATCGCTATGCCGGTCGCACAAGTGGGAACGCAGACGCCGAATAATACTATCAGTAATTATACCGGCTCTGACTTAAACAGTCTGGTAAATAATATCTACGGCGGATATAACACCTATGCTAATAATTCCGTTCAGGCGCAGATAGCCAACCAGCAAAATCAATTTGGCTTGGGCGATATATTCGGAAGTTTGATGGGTGCGGGCGGTGCGGCCGGCGGTTTCGGCAATCTATTCGGATGGTGAGGTAAAAAATGGGGAACTTTTTCACGACCGGTTGGAACAGGGGGATACCGCAGGCAATAAACGCTTGGGGTCAAATGGCGGCCGCAAAACAAGAAGATAAAATGGCCGAACCGTTACTTGCGGAAATGTTAGAGCGATACGGCGGTATGTTTAATGCCGAGCGGATGGAAACATTAAAGCGTATGCCTGCACGAAAAGCACTTAAACAAATAGGTATGCTGATTGAGTTTGAAGAAGCCGACAGAAAACGGAAGGCGGACGACGAGGCAAAGAAGGCGATGGAAGGTATTACAAGGCAGGTTGAAGGGCAACCTATATCGGCCCTCAATGCACCCGGACTACCGCCTATGTTTATACCCGGCGCACCTCCTGGCGTTCCGATGGCAGGCGATACCGGTTCTATGATGCCTACCGGACAAATGACGCCTCCACGACCGCCCACAGAAGAAGAAATGATATCAAGGACACGGATGGCTGCACCGTCCATATTGGCGGCTAATCCTGCGCTTGCCGGACAATTATTGCCTTTTTTAATGAAACCGACTGAACCGCCGGCACTTGAAAAAATAGCACCCGGATACGGGGTTAGGAATCCGATAACCGGTCAATGGGAAGTTCCGGTTCCGGCGGAAGAGAAAGTAAACAAACCGTCATTTCATTACTATACCCATCGCGATGAAACCGGCCAAGAACAGTTAATGTCGTTGAATGAGGGAACCGGAGAACTAAAGGCAATTGGAGACCCTTCTTATCCTGCAGAGAAAAAAGGTAATTTCTGGTACTATTCTACGACAGATGAGAACGGGATGGAACAACGATACCAGTTAAATGAAGATACTGACGAAATAAAGGCAATAGGAAAACCAGCATACTCGAAATCCAAACAGATGACCGACGCCGATTACAAGAAACTTTATTACGACTACAATCTGAAACGGAAATCCGGCGGGACGTCAATAAGAATGCCCAACGGTTTTGAAATGACTTCTGGGGGGAACACCTTGCCAGAATTGACTTTAGCGCAATTTAAGCAATGGTATGACACCGGAGTATTGCCGGGCGGTTCAACGGGTTCAAGCGTTCCAAAAGAGTGGAAAAAATATCTAAAATAAATGGAAACCTGGGAACAAATAGTAAAAGACCCCGAATTTATCTCCTTGCCGGAAATTGAGAAAAACAAGGTCAGGCAGGGATATTTCAAGGATAATGTTTATTCCGACCCGGAGTTCAAGACATTACCGGCGGAAATGAAACAAAGGGTCATATCCGGCTTTCTGGCAGAGGAAGCCCCGGTTAAGAATACGGCTGGTTATTTCGGGCAGGCGTTAAAGGAAACAATTAAGCCGTCTTATACCGCACAATCAGTCAAAGACTTATTCACCCCGCCAACCGAAAAACAGATGGCGTCTATTCCCGGCGGATATAAGCCGATGGTAAAGCCGGATGTGTTGGCGTCGGTCAAGAACGCCGCAATTGCCGCTTCACCTATTGGGCAAATAACGGCTATGCAGGCACAGAGGGCAAAGGAATTGGGTTTGCTGTCCGCACCGCCTACGCCGAGAGCCGGATGGCCGAAACCGGTTAAAGCCCTTGTTGATGTAGGTGAGGAAGTCGGCAGGATGGCCGAAACTATCACCGAACCGATACAGCGCATATTTGAACACGCCCCGGCTGGATTGGTAACCGCCATACAGGAAAGAAAGAGTATTTCTGAAATCATTAGAGCCGGAATAGCACCGTTATCGCAAGTTAAACTTGCCCCGGAAGAACGCAAATATCTGGCCGACATATTCCGCAATTATAATAAATGGCTGGGCGCAAAGACAGGTGTATCTACCACGCCGGTTGACGAAGCGTCGGCTATTGCCGGTGGGCTTGGTTTAAGGTTTTTAATGCCTGATGTTTATAAAGCCGCCAGTAAGGTATTAAAAAATATCAGATACCCGATAGACCTCGACAAAGCGGAAATGACGATAACACATCAATTAGCGAAGGATTTTCCGCCGGGAAGTGAAGCGCCGATAGCACAAGTAGCCGGTAAGACCACAACGGTTACTCCCGGCGGTTCACCGGTAATTCCTTATGTGCCAAAAGCACCGCCGACTACACCCGGCGTTATAAGTGCTTCGTTAAGAACTCCGCCGGTATCTGCTGGCGTTCCGGCCATTACCCCACAAGCATTACCGCAGGTTAAACCAGAGTTTCAAAACCTTGGCTCGGAAGCATATATCCAGGCAAAGAAAAACGCCGGAGGATATTATCAATTATTTTACAGTGGAACAAGAAACGAAATATTCCCTGGAGAGAAATTTAGGTCGGCAAGTGAAGCAAGGCAGTATTTCAGGGCAATGAAGATAAAGTTGCAGACAGCAGAACCCGCACAACCGGCTGCGGTTAAAGAACCGTGGGAGATGACGACAAGGGAACTTATAAAAAAAGACTTACAAGATAATTGGGTTAAAACTTCTGACGGATTATATCATTATAAGTTTGAAGATGGGACATTGAGCCAGCCAGGTCAATCGCTAAAAACATTATTAAAAGGAGAGGAATTTTCTGATTTAGCAGAAACTCACGAATTTACAATTAAACAAGCCATCTCCGAAGGCAAGTCCGTCCCGCCAGAGGTATTAAAGGATTATCCTGATTTGGTTAAACCTGCCTCAACGATTAACACAAAGAATATACCAAAAGAACCGTGGGAGATGACGAGGGAAAACTTTATAGATAGTTATCGTGGCGCACCCAAAGAAAAGGGAACACGATATAACAAAGAAACGGAACGGTGGGTAGATAATTTGATGGAAAATTATTCCAAAGAAACACTTGCCCGCCAAGATGGAACGATATTATCAAGTGGTGGTTTTCACAAAAAGATAGTTAAACAAGCCCTATCCGAAGGCAAGCCCGTTCCCCCAGAGGTATTAAAAGATTATCCTGATTTGGTTAAACCCCAAGCCCAATTCGGTAGCGGATTTATCAAACAGACACCGGAACAGGTATTGCTTTCCGGTATGAGGGCGGAGTCAGCCGCAAAGAACGCAACCACCGGCAATTTCTATATGGATAAAATGCCGGAGAAAAAGGTTGGCATTGGTGGATACGCCGCCCGTCCGTCTGATTACTTACAAACCTATTTCCCCGAAACCAAGCCGTTTGTTACCGCTATCAGGATGTCTACGCATAATCAAAGCGTTGGAACTATGTGGGGCAACTTGGAAGTTAAAAAGATATATCAAGCGGGCAAACGTTTGTCTCCGGCTGATAAGAACGCCTTTATGGACTTAATAGATAAGGTGGCAAGCCCTGATGATGTATCCGCTATGGCGATAAACCCGAAGATTAAGGATATGGTTATCCGCCATAAAAACATCGCCGAAAAGATGAGGCAGGAATCTATCGCTACCTATAATCTTCCGCAAGATTGGGGCAAGGAATACGGCTGGTTTCCGCATATATTCAGGGGGAATTTCTCTCTGTTGAAACAGGCGGGGGTTGATGATAAGGGTTTGCCTATCTGGGATTTTGCCGGAGAAGAAGGTATTGCCGGAAGGTATGAAAGCCAATTTGACGCCATCTATGACGCCGGAAGATATATGGTAAAACACCCCGGCGTTGATGTTAAATTAACCTACAATGATTTTACCATCCCTGATGTTGTCCGGTTAAGCAGGGGGCGGTATTTCAAGATAGTGAACGATTTAAGTAAAGAAAGCGAGATGTCCAAAGAAGAGATTATGGAGATTGCTTCCGGCAAGATAGGAACGAAGGCGGGCCGCTGGAAGTTTAATCCTTCATTGAAACACAGAAAGGGTTACGGCGGGTATTCAAAGGACTTCGCAGACTATGAAGATATTATGAGTCTGGCGGTCTACCGGCACAACAGAAGCATAGCCCTGACAAAACTAAATAGGCAATTACAGCCGTTTATTGAAAAGACATACAAGACAAACCCATCCCTTGCCCAATATCTGCAAGGGGAATTAACTAACGCCTGGGGAACATACGACCAGTTTAGCGAAGCGGTGGATAATACGGTTAAGGAATTACTTAAACCGCTTGGCGCAGACAAGTGGATGAGGCCCGGATTTACGAATCGGAGTTTCGGGCGGCTGACAAGGTTAATGGTAACGGTTGACCTTGAGAATGCCAGATTTATAGCGCAACAGTTATTTCAGAACTTCCAGACAACCCTGCCCTGGGTCGGCGAAGGCAATCTCGGCAAGGCATATATGCACATAATGACCCGCAATCCTGAAACATTACGGCGGTTAAGTGAGTGGGGAATTGGATTTGCGGAGGGATTTAAGTTTGACGTGCGAATGGGAAAGATGCGCCCATCTTCTCAAACAGAAGCAAATAACCGAAGGATAGCGACAGAGGCGTTTTATCTGCACGGTAAGGCAAACGGTATGACCGGAGAAGAATTAAAGGAATACGCTATCACTATGGGCGTATTTGAAACGCAGTTTGCGCCCTCTCCGATTGATGTGCCGCATTGGATGAGGAAGCAACCGTTTAGATTTATGACCCTGTATAAACGATTTCCCGTCTCTATGCTCGGACAGATGAACCGGCTGGCGCACGAAGGCAAATGGGGCGGGCTGGCAAAGATGGCGATTAACCTCACCATTGCCGGCGGGATTAAATTACTTCTCTGGCCCTTTACTGTTCTGGGTGCGGCTGGACTTACCCTGCTTGCCTACCAACACAAAAAGAAACTTCGGGAAAAATACGGCAAGACGATGGCGGATATGTTTGAAGTTGGACTTCCCGGACTGGTGGGGGTGGATTTATCTATGTCCTTTAACTTCCTTCCTATACCGCTGGCGAACACCCTTCCCGAACAGGTGGCCGAACTGGTGATGGGTGCGCCCGGGCGGATATACCCCTTTGCCCGGCAACTCGCCAGAAGGCCAATCGGCACAGAAAGAAAGGGTGATATTTTAATGAAGGCGGTGGAGAAAGGTGGCGGGACGCTTGGCCGTACGACAAACACTGTTTACGAACTTATGAGATTTGGAGGGTTAAAATCGGCAAGCGGAGAGATGGTTATAACTAAAGAGGAACTGGGCAAGTTAAACATCGCCCTTCGGCTTCTCGGTTTCCAGCCGAAAGAAATGTCTGATGTTTATGAACTGGTGGAGGTTAGCAAAATAATTCAACAGAAACGGAATGACACCGTAAATTCAATAGTCAACAAGATGATGACCGGTAAGGGTGAAATCGGAATGTTTGAAATGGAAAGATGGAACGCCCTGTATCCGATGGCTTTAGTCAGTGCAGAAGATATTGCAGACCGAATACCGGAAACCATTAAACGTGAAACATTGCCCATTGAAATACGGCAGTATTTTACGCTACCAAAAGAAACGAGAGGTTGGTATGGCGAGCAGGTGGGGGGTGCACAATGATTTATATTCCCCGGGGGTCTTGTGGTTTTCTTTCAAATAAATCCCAAGTAGGGTCTTTTGATGGTCTGTTGTGTTCGTGTTCCCATCCTGCCCCAACAGAGAAACCACAAAGAAAACCAAACGCCAAAAACAATATCATCCCAAAAATTTTCATATTATCTTTATACCACACAATTAAATCTTTGTCAATAGGAGGAGTGAAATGAAGAAGTTATTGTTAGTAATTGTGGTGTTGTTATTATTTGCGGTCAGGGCTTCGGCGACAACGGTGGAGGTGTCAAAAATTAACGATAGGTCTGGGCTTGCCGACAGCACACGGCAGGATACGATGAATGCGTATCTGAAAACTATCAGCGAAAAGGGCGTATCCGATGATGTCTTGGTTGACAGTTGTGAGGTCAATCCATATTCCTATACCGAGAAACATTATACCGGCGTCAAGGGGATTGAAATCTACAATGCGTCAAAGGGTATCAGGGTGGTATTCTCCAAGACGCAGATTACGCCGTCCGGCAATCAGTATTGGGTTATCCCTTCTACGGCTCTGGGCTACGAGAAAGATAACCTGAACTTTGATGATTTGTATGTATATCTTAAAGAAGACGGCGGAAGCGATACCCCTACGGTTTTCTTGAATCTATGGAAGTAAAATTTAGACGAGGGGAACAAACGAAAGATGTGGCTTGCCCTATTTGTGGAACAATGATTAAACTTTTTGTTTCCCAAATAAAAGCCAGTATGAAATATTGTTCCCGTAAATGCAGAATATTGGGACGGACTGGTTCTAAAAGTCCTGTTTGGAAGGGCGGTAGAGTAATAACTAATTGTCCAACCTGCAATAAACAAGTTACCGCCCAACGAAGCAGATTTAAGAAAACCGGACACAAGTTCTGTTCTCGGAAATGTTTTCATATATGGCGTAGCGAAAATCTACGAGGGCAAAACTGTAAAGGTTGGCGTGGTGGAAAAGAACACGAAAAAGAAAGAAAAAGATTATACGAAGCAACACACCGTGAACAAAGAAGGCAACACGTTAAAAGATACAGAAAAACAATTAAGGGAATAAACGCAATGAAAAAATGCCACGCTAAAAGGAAAAAGAACTTCGGGTTTTTACCTATTAATAAACCGTTTCCAAATTCGCACGGACACCACATAAACACCGAACACGTTATTTATATCCCTGCGGAGATACATTCAGGCACACATCACAGCGTAAAACAAAATCTGAATATGGATTTAATAAATCAAAAAGCGTTTACTTGGTTAAGTCAAGGGTTGATGTTTATTAACCGATAAGGAGGTTCTATGCGAAAGTTACTTTTA
>Ga0172375_10004042_pt1 | contig 21950 bp, 19 predicted proteins | sample LakKiv1m_FD_114537 | JGI IMG/M metagenome (GOLD analysis project Ga0172375, IMG submission 114537) | Freshwater microbial communities from Kabuno Bay, South-Kivu, Congo - kab_092012_11.1m | ecosystem: Environmental > Aquatic > Freshwater > Lake | place: Democratic Republic of the Congo... | reverse complement strand
AATGACCTATCAAATCAAGAATTAAATTCGTTCTTTTTTCTAAAATCGGTGGATTAAAAAACCGAGAGGTGAAGAAAAATAATTTTATTTTATTAAACATAAAATATTGTAAGCCGTTTCTATTTTTTGAGATTATCCTTGGCAACTTTTAAATTATTTTTTGCAAGCGCATTTGCAGAGTCAATTTTTAAAGCTTTGTTGCAGTTCTCTGTTGCCTCTTTCCATCTGCCAAGCTCATTATATGCTGAACAAATATTATTGTAAGCAGTAACGCTTTTGTTATTACAGCTAATTGCTTTTTGATAGGATTCAATTGCTAAAAGAAATTTTTTTGCACTATAATATAAATTTCCAAGATTAATAAAATTTGGTTCGTTAGGTGAAGTATTAACCAGATTATTTGCATCCTCAATAGATTTATCCTGCTTTGCTTTGCCATCTAGTGATGCTTTTAAATTATTTGCCGCAAGCTGATCACCCGGTTTTGTTTGTAATGCCATTTTTCCTGCAGCTATTCCCTCATCCCAGTAACCTAATTGATTATAGGCAGAACACATATTGTTATATGCAGCATAGCTCTGAGCATTATAGTTCAAGGCCTTTTGAGATGCCTCAATACACTCTTTGTATTTTGCGTTTATGTAATATTGCAAACTTAAATCAATATAATTGGCTTCATTCGGATTTGCGTTCGCCCGTTGAATAGCTTGTTGTAATTTAACTTGCAAGGAATCTACAGTAAGTGAAGAAACTGCTGTAGTATCATTATTTATCTTACTAATACCTGCTGCTTTGAAATTATCCAAATATATCAAATAACATAATGGAATTAAAATCAAAAATGCTATTATTGGAGTTACATATCTACTATTTGTAGTCTTCCTTTTATTCTCGGACTTTTTCATTCGATATAAGATTCAATAATATTAATCATTAAATATAAATTTTTATTTTTGCTGTAAAAATACGAATTAAATATAAATCGACTTTTCAACCAACAAACTCATCAACTAATTAATATGAAAAGCATCACTACTGAAAAAATTCGTTTTACAATCATCTGTGTTTTTCTTTTAGTTGCGCTTACTATCACGTATTCTAATCATTTTAAGAACCCTTTTCATTTTGATGATGATCATACCATCGTAAACAATTTGTGGATTAAGAATATCAACAACGTTCCAAAATTTTTTACTGACGGGAAGACTTCAAGTTGTTTGCCACAAAACCAATCGTACAGGCCCGGCTTTACTACACTTTGCGCAATCGATTACTGGGTAGCAAAAAAAGATCCTCTGAAGATAGGTCCTGATCCTTTATTTGCGTACGATGCAGGATTAAAACCCTTTTATTTTCACCTATCCATATTTATTTGCTTCATTTTGCAAGCGATACTCATGTTTTTTCTTTTTAAAAAATTACTCGATTCCACAATTAATCATAAATGGAATAAATATTTTGCACTTTTTATTGTTGCACTTTATTGTTTTCATACTGCTATTGCAGAAACCATTAATTACATTGCTGCACGGGCTGATTCCTTTTCAACACTCATGGTTTTGCTTGCACTTGTAATCTATATTTATTACCCTGGAAAAAGAAAATACCAACTTTATTTAATTCCCTACATCATAGGTTTTCTTGTAAAAGAACCAACATTGATGTTTGTACCAATTCTGTTTTTTTATGTGGTTCTGTTCGAAAAACAAACCGATCTCACTAAGATGTTTACTAAAGAAAACTGGAATAAAATTTTAGATGGAATAAAAGCAGTAATCATTCCACTAGTAGTTGCACTCATTTTGATTTTTATTTCAAATTCTTTACGATCAAAATCTTTTAATCCAGGCATAGGTTCACGTTGGGAGTATTTGATTACACAGCCCTTTGTGATGGTTCAGTATTTTAAAACATTTTTGTTGCCTACAGAACTATCTGCTGATACCGACTGGATGCCATTAAAAACAATCTTTGATATAAAATTTCTTTTTGGAATACTGTTTTTGATAGGAATGATGTGGCTTGCATTTCGTACATCACAAAAAAAAGAATTACGAACCATATCATTTGGAATCTTTTGGTTTTTTCTGGCTCTGCTGCCTACTTCAAGTTTTATCCCCCTCTCCGAAGTGCTAAACGATCACCGTATTTTTTTCCCTTATATCGGTCTTGTGCTTGCCTTTTGTGTTTTTTTAATTTATATAATTATTCTTCGCAATGAGAAAAAATTTATTGAAAGTACGAACCTTAAAGCTTTAACTGTAGTATTGACAATTGGTTTGATAGCAGGCCATGCCTATGGAACGCACCAACGTAATAAAGTTTGGAGCACTTACGAATCATTATGGTTTGATGTAACACAAAAAAGTCCAAATAATGGGCGTGGATTAATGAACTACGCACTCTCACAAATGCGAAAAGGAAATTTTGCTGTGGCTAAAGAATATTTTGAAAAAGCGTTAAAGTTGACTCCTAATTATTCCCTAATACATATTAACTTAGGCGTTCTCCATTCTGCACTCAACGACCCCATTGGAGCTGAAAAATATTTTAAAAATGCTCTTTCAATCGGAACATATAGTGATCAGGCATATTATTATTATGGAAATTTTCTCTATGGTCAAAAACGCTATGATGAAGCCATACCGATGCTTCGAAATTCAATTTTAAATAATCCGGCTTATACAGAGCCAAGATATTCACTGATGGCATTGTACAACGATATCCAGGATTGGGGTAATTTAAAACGACTTGCAGAGGAAACTTTGCAATATTTACCAAATGATATAAAATGTTTGACCTATATTGATGCATCCAAAAATAAAAAAACAAAATTAGATGTTGCTATTGAAACGGCTAAGAAAAGCCCAACTGCTGACAATTATTTAAATCTAAGTCTTTATTATTATGAGGCAGGGCTTTTTAATGAATGTATTGAAGCATGCAATGTTGCAGTAAAAATCAAACCCGATTATGCATTAGCTTATAATAATATGTGTTCAGCATATAATGCTTTGAAGATGTATGATAAAGCAATTGAAGCTTGCAACAAGGCACTATCAATACAGCCGGATTTAGAGCTTGCAAAAAATAATCGCAAAATAGCTTTGAATTCAAAAGAGAAATAAACTATTTTTACTTTCGTATTATTTCGCTTTAAACACCTTTTGTTTTTTTGTTTTTGTAAGCATAAAAAAACTTGCTTTAAAAATAGTAATAAATCGTTTCCATCCGCCTTTGCCAAAGAAACTAAGAAAATATCGAACAAGAATACGTGGACGCAAATAAAATTTACGATAAATTTCACGATGCTTTTCTAACAAAATTTCTTTTGTCAAACCAAATGGAACAAAAACAGGACGCCAATAGTTAAATTCGGCCCAATTAGTTTTGTCAACAGTACCGTATTGTTCAGCTTGGTCATATTGCTGCGAGCCCGGTATCGGTGTGTTGATAGTCGCAACAATATCATCGAGCTGCAATTTGCATGCGAACTTGATAGTTTTGTTTATTGTTTCAATAGTTTCTGTTGGATGTCCGATAATAAAAAATCCTTTTGTTTTTATTTTAAGTTTTTTGCAAAAAGCAATGACTTCTTTTGCTTTTTCCAGCGAGATATTTTTCTTAATAACTTTCAAAATATCGGCATCTCCTGATTCAATACCAAAAGAAATATGCCAACAACCTTTGGATTTAATAAATTTCAAAAACTCATAATCAGTATTATTGATTCGGCTCATGCAGGTCCAATAAAACGAAATATTTTCTGCGTCCAGCAATTCAAATAATTTATAAATTCGATTTTTATCAATTAAAAAAGTATCATCAACAAAAGCAATTTCATGCACATCATATTGTTTGCGCAGGTATTTTATTTCTTCCAAAATATTCTCGGCAGATCGTTTTCTATATATCCTGCCAAAAATATTATTGTCGCAAAAAGTGCACTGATTGGGGCATCCACGACTTGTTATCATGTTAACCACCGGAAGGGTTTTATAATTCGAAGGCGGAGGTGCATACAAGGAAATATCTTCAATTAGATGATAAGCAGGGAAAGGAAGTTTATCTAAATCGGAAATATACTCGCGTTGAATTGTTTTTGTAAGAGCGCCGTTATTATTTCGGATTACGATTCCTTTAATATTATTTACTGATAATGAATTATTCAGAGCATTTAACAATTCAATTATAGTAGTTTCTCCTTCGCTAAAAACGCCATAATCAAAAGCATTAAAAGACATTGCATGTTCGTAATTGGATGTAATGTGTGGACCCCCAAGAATAATAATGATTTCCGGATGTTCAGATTTAATAGCATCTGCAACTTCAACAGCACGATGAAAAGCAACAGTCGTAGAACTAATGCCCACATATTTTGGCCCGTAGGCTTTTATCTCAAGCAAAATTTGTTCAGTACTTAATTTTAGTGCCTCAGCATCTGTTACCTTAACTTCAAAATTATTTTGTAAAAGGAAGGAAGCAAGATAATAGATACCAAGAGGAATTTGTTCTCCGCCTGCACTACCTATTTTAGAAGAATACCTTTCGAGTTTTGAAATCGGAGGATATAGAAGATAAATTTTGTTTTTATCTAAAGACATTTGATTTATTATTTAAGCTTGTTAAGCTCATCCATTTTGTTTTTAAGTAGTGCAATGTCTTGAGATAGTTTTTTGTTTTTCCCATGAAGAGTGGATACCACAACAGACAAATGCAACAGATAAATAAAGATTGCAAAAATAGCGCCTGCAAAAATCAGATTTGGTGCAGCATAAACACCAAGCAATTTTGAAATAAGCTCCAATCCATTTCGCCAAAAAGAAAACACAACAAGAACCAACGTGCATATTACCCAAAAGATTGCATACTCCTCACGAAGCTTTCCTTTTACAATTAAATATCCAACATAAATTAAAAAGGTAATACTAACAACAATACTAATTAGTTGTATTTTTAATGGGACGACATTTTCCATAATTTTGATTTTAATTTTATAAATGTAAAAAAGATTGCCAAGCTTACTTTTATCATATAATACATGGAAGAAAATCCTCTGATTGAAGATTTTCCGCCTTGTCGTTCTACCATATTCACAGCTGTTTCACCAATTTTTAAGTTGTGATATTTATATAAAACCAAAGATTCCGGTTCGGGATACTCATCAGGATAATAATCATACACCACTGCAAGGGCTTCTCTGTTAATAATTCTGAATCCCGATGTTGGATCGTTTACTTCGATATTACATAAAATTTTAAGTAAATTTTTAAAATATTTGATTCCTATTCGACGGATAAAAGTTGATTGAAAGCCCTTATTATCAATAAACCTAGAACCAATAACAACATCAAATTTGTTTTTTTGGATGGCATCTACCATATTTGGAATTTCTTCTGCGGGGTGTTGACCATCTCCATCAGACTGAATAGCATAATCAAATTGATAATCAAACGCATACTTAAATCCTGTTTGAACAGCGCCTCCAATCCCAAGATTAACAGGTAAATCAAGCGTTATACAATTTATTTTTTCAAGAATTTCTAAGGTGTTATCAACTGAACAATCGTTTACAACAATTGGTACAAACAAATATTTATTAGAAACATTAAGGGTGTAGATGTTTGAAACAACTTTCTCAATTGATTTTTCTTCATTAAACGCAGGTATAACAACAGCTATTTTTATCATGCTTTTATCAAAGAAAAGATGAAATTAAATAATTCCCTCTTTTAAAATATCATGCAAATGAACAACGCCAACATATTTACTATTATGTGTAACCAACAATTGAGTAATATTAAATTTTCGCATTAAGTTCAACGCATCAACGGCTAAAATATCTTGTTCGATTGTTTTTGGTTTCGTGTTCATAATATCTTTTGCGGAGAGGTTTAGAATAGAACTGTTTTTTTGAAGCATTCGTCTTAAGTCTCCATCTGTAATCATTCCCGCTAATTTATTGTTTTCTACAACGGCTGTTGCACCTAGTCGTTTAGATGAAATTTCAAGAATTACTTTTTTAATTGAATCTGAAGGTTTCACTTTTGGGATTTCATTATGAACGAATAAGTCTGATACTTTTAAGTACAACTGTTTTCCAAGAGAACCGCCGGGATGATATTTTGCAAAATCATCAACAGAAAACCCTCTGGACTCTAACAAACAAACCGCCAGTGCATCACCCATTACTAATTGAGCAGTAGTACTTGATGTGGGAGCTAAGTTATTTTTACATGCTTCCTTTTCTACAGAACAATTAAGAACTAAATCAGCGTTTTTTGCTAAAAAAGATTCGGTATTCCCAACCAAAGCGATAAGTTTGCTACCAGCTTGCTTGAGTAGTGGAGCCAGTACTTTTATTTCGCTTGTATTTCCACTTTTTGAAACACAAATAACAACATCATTTTTTTGAATAATTCCTAAATCTCCATGGATTGCATCTGCTGCATGCATAAATATTGCAGGCGTACCGGTAGAATTAAAAGTAGCAACAATTTTTGCTGCAATATTAGCACTTTTACCAATACCGGTCAAAACCACCCTGCCTTTAGATTTATTGATTACCTCCACACAACGAAAAAAATCATCGTTGATAAAATTTTTTAAACCTGCAATAGCTTTTGACTCTATGTCAATTGTGCTGATGGCTATTTTAATTATTTCTTCTTTGGTTTTCAACGGAAAGTGGTTATATTTCGACAGCAAAGATATTAAAATAAGTAAAATATATAAATCCTATGGTTTATTGAAGAAAAATAAATAAATTTTCAAATAAAATAATTTTTGATTTGTTTAATTCTAAAAAAATTATGTAGGTTTGTAAATAACAAATCACAATGTTCAATTTTCTTTAATTATTTAAGGAAATCGGGCATAATATTATTAAAATAAAAAAAACATTAAATCTGTTTGGTTTCAAAAAAACTAGTAATTTTATGTTTTACAAATTGAGAACAAATAAAAAATGGCAGAGAAAATTGATAAAGAACTGCATGAATACTTAAAGAAATTCTTTGGTTTTGACACGTTCAAGGGCAATCAGGAAGCAATCATTAAAAATTTACTTGCTGGAAAAGATACATTTGTAATTATGCCAACAGGCGGAGGAAAGTCCATGTGCTATCAGTTGCCGGCATTGATAAGCAAAGGTACGGCTATTATTGTTTCACCACTTATAGCATTGATGAAAAACCAGGTTGACTCAATTCGAAATTTCGGAACTGAGGACGGCATTGCTCATTTCATGAACTCTTCACTTTCAAAGCAAGAAATGAGTGACGTTCGTAAAGATTTGCACAAAGGAAAAACTAAACTTTTATATGTTGCCCCGGAATCGTTAACAAAAGAAGACAATATAGAATTTTTAAAAGACATTAATATTTCATTTTACGCTATTGACGAAGCACATTGTATTTCTGAATGGGGTCACGACTTTCGACCTGAATATCGCAGACTACGTCCAATAATTGAGGCAATCGGAAAAAAAGTTCCAATAATTGCACTAACTGCTACCGCAACTCCTAAGGTTCAACTCGACATTCAAAAAAATCTGAATATGGGCAATGCAGGTTTGTTTAAATCATCATTCAACAGACCTAATTTGTATTATGAAGTAAGGCCAAAGACCGCTGATGTTAAAAAGGAAATCATAAAGTTTATCAAAAGTCATCATGGCAAGTCAGGTATTATTTATTGCTTAAGTCGTAAAATGGTTGAAGAAATTGCAGAAACACTTCAAGTAAATGGAATTAAAGCCGTGCCTTATCACGCAGGACTTGAATCTGCAATCAGGGTACAGAATCAGGATAAATTTTTAATGGAAGAGGTAGATGTCATTGTGGCCACCATTGCATTTGGTATGGGTATTGATAAACCGGATGTTCGATTTGTGATACACCATGACATTCCCAAAAGTCTAGAAGGTTACTACCAGGAAACCGGTCGATCAGGGCGTGATGATGGCGAAGGCAATTGTGTTGCTTTTTACAGTTATGACGATATACAAAAACTCGAAAAATTTATGAAGGGCAAACCCGTTTCGGAGCAAGAAATTGGAAAGCAATTACTATTAGAAACCGTTGCCTATGCCGAGTCGTCAGTTTGTCGCCGAAAACAACTCCTTCATTATTTTGGCGAAATTTATGAAAGTGAAAATTGTCAAAACTGCGATAATTGCCTTCACCCAAAAACTAAATTCGAAGGTAAAGACCAGGTGGTTCTTGTTTTAGAAACAGTTCTTGCGGTTAAAGAGCTGTTCAAAGCAAAACACATCATTAACATTTTGATTGGTAAAGGCGTTGCCACACTTAAATCATTTAAGCATCATACGCTTGATGTATTTGGAAAAGGAGCAGAATTTGATGAAAAGTTTTGGAATGCAGTAATCAGACAAACATTGATTCAGCGCCTTTTACTAAAAGACATAGACAATTACGGATTACTAAAAGTAAGTAAGGAAGGATTAGAGTTTCTCAAAAATCCTTATTCTGTAATGCTCACACGCGATCATGATTATGACAATGTAACCGAGGATGATTTTTATACTTCTGGTGGTGGACAAAAAACAAGTGCGACTGATAAAATCTTGTTTGCATTATTGAAAGATTTGCGTAAAGAAATTGCGAAGAAACAAAACCTTCCTCCCTTCGTGATTTTCCAAGACCCATCGCTCGAAGATATGGCTATTCAATATCCAACCAAGATTGAAGAATTAAGTCAAATTACAGGTGTAGGATCAGGAAAAGCAAGTCGATATGGAAAACCTTTTATTGAGTTAATTAAAAAGCATGTTGAGGAAAACGAGATTGAGCGGCCGATGGATATGATTGTTAAATCCGTTGTCAACAAATCTGTAATTAAAGTATATATTATTCAAAGTATCGATCGGAAAATCTCTTTAGATGATATTGCAACAGCCAAAGGAATTACTTTTGACGAATTAACAACCGAACTGGAAAGCATTGTCGCTGCTGGAACTAAGTTAGATATCAAATATTACATTAACTCAAACATTGACATTGATCACCAAACAGAAATTTTTGAATATTTCAAAAATGCAGAATCTGATTCGATTGAAAATGCCCTTGTTGAACTAGGTGAAGACGAATACAACGAATCAGAAATAAGATTAATGCGATTAAAATTTATGTCCGAATTGGGCAACTAAAAAAACTTTTTATGGAAATTTCCGAACAAGAAACTTGTGAAAAGCCAACCATTACTGAAGAAAAAACCTGCTGTAAGAAAAAGCATTGTTGCAATATGATTGTTAACCTAGTGTTAGGTGTTGGTTTAATTGTTTTATATATATTGTTCTTTACTACTAATAGATCCTCTGATAGTTCTGCTTCAACAAATAAAAACAAAGGGCCTCTCTCCATTGCTTTTATTAATTCTGATTCTTTAATGGTAAATTTTGAATATGTCAAAGAAATTAAAACAAAACTTGAAGCGAAACAAAAAGAACTCGAAGGTCAATTCGTAGCCCAGCAAGCAGCATTTGAAAATCAGGTGATGGATTTTCAAAAAAAAATACAAGCCAACGCTTATACAAATGAACAAGCTCAACTTCTAGATAAACAACTTGGAGAAAAACAACAGAATCTAGCTACCCTTAAAGAAAATTTGGCAACACAATTAGCAAACGAAGAGCAAACAACTAATAGCGTTTTACAAGATTCACTTACTGGTATGCTAAAAACATATAATAAAAAATACAATTATGATTTTATTTTTGGATATGCAAAAGGTAGCAGCTCTGGTATTATGTTAGCAAATGAAAAATATGATATAACCAAAGATTTTCTGAAGGAAATAAACAAAGCATACAAGGAAAAAGCAGCAAAAAAATAAATTGATTTATGAAACATTTGTTTTCATCCGGCATCGCCCTTTTGGTTTTATTTACATTTTTTTCATGCACTAACAATTCTAAAGTTGTTAATCAAAAAAGTGATCAAAAGGAAATTCAAAAAAAACCTGAAGTTGAAAAGGTGTTTGCTGATGTAAACGGCGAAAGACAGGTAATTAAAGAAATCCACTATTATCCAAGCGGACAAAAGAAATCAGAAGGCGGATATAAAAACAAAAAACGAAACGGTCTTTGGACGTATTGGTACGAGAATGGAAACAAATGGAGCGAGGGTATTTATGCTGATGGATTAGAAGAAGGAACGCGTTCTGTTTGGTACGAAAACGGCAAAAAACATCATGAAGGAAACTACCTTCACGGGAAAGAAATTGGCATTTGGAATTTTTGGGATGAAAATGGAAAACTTCTCAAACAAATTGATTACTCAACTAAAAGTAAATAACTCAACTTCTTATTAAATATTCCTTTAATCTACAATTATCTTACGAGTGATTAATGGGTTTCCCGAACTTACTTCTAAAAAATATAGTCCTTTTGCCATGGAAGACAAATCAATTTTCTTTTGAAAATTTCCAGACACATTGCCCGCATCGAAACGCCAGATTATTTTACCAATAACATCTTTAATTATCAGTGAAATCTCTTTAGTCCCATCCACATTGAGTGAAACAATAAAATTGCCATTATTAGGATTTGGAAAGACATTGCACTGACTAAGAAAATTATATTCTTGTATTCCAGAATAAATAAAATTAACAGTGTCAGAATAATGAATGCACATCTGGTTTGTTGCTGAAAGTGAATAATTTCCTGAAACAGTTAAAACATATTTCAAGCCCGTAGCACCTGGTATAGGAGATCCGTTTAAATACCACTGTCTGGAGTATGCGGAATTTGTAAATAGGGTGTCTGCAATACGCCAAAAAGTTGGCTTAGCTGGCATTGCAATGACTGTTATTTGTTGTTGTGCTGATGATGCGACGCAACCATTATTGTCGGTAACTTCAACCCAATATTTGCCACTTGAGCCAACTGTTAAAGTTTGGGAATTTGAACCTAATAAAAAGAGCGTGTCGTTATACCATTGAGTAGTAAGTGCTGAATTGCTAGTCAACAAAATTGAATCTCCCTGGCAAATAGTATCATTGGGCGAAACAGAAATAATAGGAACACTCGGATTGGGATACACGGTAATTGATGCGGTATCATCAAAAGTAAATATCGGATGAGTGGAGGAATAACTTATTCCATCAGATCCGCTCCATAAGGAACCACCAAGACTTAAACCATTAATTGTAAATGTATGACAAGCATCATCCGCACCACCCAACCCTCCGTCTTCATCCCATACCTCTATCGTATAATTTTGATTATACAAAATTACATTTGGAACAGAAAAACTAACAGGAGCTGCCTGATCAACAACCACAGCTGAAGTATAAACAGCATTGCCACCGGGATCTTTAATAATAAAATAAAAATCAGGATCGGAAAAAGGCCAATCATTACAACTTCCTCCAAGTACTGTTACATTATTTAAATAATTAAACCCTAATGTATCAATAATGGTGTGGCAAGAAATATCATAGGTCCCGGGCGTATATGTTTGGCATGGTGGATTCTCTTGAGTACTATTTAATCCATTCCCAAAATCCCAGGCATACGAAAATCCTGCTTGTCCCAAACTTGGTATATTCGTCTGAAAACAAGATGTAACACTTCCACACCCCAATGGATTAATAATTGTAAAGCTTGTAGTTCCGCTTGTGTCGGGAAGAATAGTTATCGGAAGAGTAAATGAATTATCCTGACTTTGGTTGCCAAACATAGTACTTACCTCAACATGTATATAAACCGTTGCAACATAACTTCCGGCAAACGAAGGAGTACCGCATACTTTAGCACAACCATATTCCGTTGTGGGCGGGTTGCTTGATGGATAATAAATATTAGTAGGTGAATTAGTTTGCCAATTCAATCCAAAGGGTAAACCAACCATATTAAGCACTGTAACTTGATTTAAAGTAACAGCAAGCCCGCTGCCCGGATCATTAAAATTAGCAGGCATCCAAAATGAAACATCCGTATCATAAGGATGTCCGGCCATACCTGTGGGTAAAGAATCAGGACAAATTGTGGGATAAGGCGGATTTATTGAGCAACTAAAGTTAATTGCACAATTCGGACACTGCGCTGAAACCACTATAAATGATAAAGAAAATACAGCAATTAATAAAGATGTTTTGATGATGCTCATTTTAAATTGATTTTTCATTAATACAAACATACATATTTTTTAATAAGCATCAAACCTATTTTTAAAAAACACAATTCCTATTTTAAAATTATTTAAGTTTGTAGCTTAAAAGATCAGGTATGAAAATACTTATCGTATCTGCAACTTCGCTAGAGATTCAACCCTTGTTGGATCAATTCTCGCATGTTCAAAAACTTTCGGATGTGTTGACTTGTGCTGTTTATAAAAATCATCATCTTGATATACTTATAACCGGTATTGGAATGGTTCCAACCGCTTTTCATGTAAGCAAACAGCTTACAGCTACTACATACCATTTAGCTATTAATATTGGTATTGCAGGTAGCTTTAAAAAGTGTTTCCCTGTGGGAAGTGTATTAAACGTGGTAAAGGATAACTTTTCAGAATTAGGGCTCGAGTTAAACGACGAAATCATTGCCATAAAAAACATGAACATCCAGCAAAAGATATCTAATGAATTCTGGTTTAGAGGTTCTCTTGCAGATGATTTGCCCATAGTAAGCGGAATCACAGTTAACACCGTTCACTCAAATGAAAGAACTATAAACAACTTAATTGAAAAATTTAATCCTGATATTGAAACCATGGAAAGCGCTTCTTTTCTTTATGCTTGCCAAGTTGAAAAACTTCCATGTATAGAAATTCGCGCTATATCAAATTTTGTTAAAGAACGGGAAATGGCAGAATGGAATAGCGATCTTGCTATAAAAAACCTCAATGATTTTCTTAGTGTTTTATTGCATACCTTACCAATTCATTGATCCGTGAAAACAAAAAAACATTTATCAATCGCTTTTTCACCCTGTCCCAACGATACATTTATTTTTGATGCTATGGTTCATCATAAAATTGACACCGAAGGACTGGAGTTTGATTATACCTTGGCTGATGTTGAAATGCTTAATTCTAGGGCAATGCAAAGCTGTTTTGATGTTACCAAACTAAGTTTTTTTGCTTATCTTTTTGTTTCTAATCATTATCAATTATTGAATTCCGGAGGTGCATTGGGAACAAATTGCGGGCCCTTGCTGATTAGTAGGAACAAAATAGAATTTTCAGACCTGCATTCTAAATCCATCGTTATTCCAGGCAAACACACAACTGCAAATTTTTTACTTTCATTTACTTTTCCGGAAATAAAAAACAAACGGGAAATAATTTTTTCAGAAATTGAAAATGAAATATTAAGTGAAAAAGCCGATGCAGGTGTTATCATTCATGAATCCCGATTTACATACGAACAAAAAGGTCTTGTAAAAATTATTGATTTGGGTGAAAACTGGGAAACAAAAACAGGGTACCCAATTCCCTTGGGAGGAATTGCAATAAAGCGTGAATTCCCTACTAATATTAAACAAACTATAAATAGAGTTTTAAAAAGAAGCGTGGAATTTGCTATACAAAACCCAACATCGTCAAAAAATTTTGTAGCAGCAAACGCACAGGAAATGGACGAAGATGTTATGCAAAAACATATTAATTTATATGTCAATGACTTTTCAATTTGCTTGGGAACTATAGGGAAAAAAGCTGTTACAATCATGTTTAACAAAGCTATAGAACTTAATTTCATTGAAACAGCAACAGATGATATATTTGTTCATGAATAATTTTTTGTACTTTTGAATATTAATTCAAACTCATTATGATAATAATAACCGGAGCAGCCGGCTTCATTGGAAGCTGCCTGGTCAATAAGTTGAACAATAAGGGATACAGAAACCTCATACTCGTTGATGACTTTTCAAATCCCCTTAAAAATAAAAACACCGAAAATAAAGTTTTTGCTTCTAAGGTTCATCGTAATGACTTTTTTAACTGGCTTAAAGAAAAAAATAAAGACATTGAATTTGTTTACCATCTTGGAGCTCGGACAGATACTACCGAAATGAACACAGCTGTTTTTGATGAATTAAATTTAAACTACAGCAAATCTGTTTGGAGATTATGTGTTGAATTTAACATTCCAATGATTTATGCATCGTCAGCAGCAACATACGGAATGGGTGAATTTGGTTACAGTGACAATCATGAATTAATCGAAAATTTAAAACCGCTGAATCCTTATGGCGTTTCAAAAAATGAGTTTGATAAATGGGTTTTGAAACAAACAAAAACACCTCCGTATTGGGCAGGATTAAAATTTTTTAATGTTTTTGGACCTAACGAATACCACAAAGGGCGTATGGCTTCTGTCGTTTTTCATGCCTTCAACCAAGTAAAAGCAACTGGCAAAGTAAAATTATTCCGGTCCCATAATCCTAAATATAAAGATGGTGAACAATTACGCGATTTTATTTATGTAAAGGATGTTATCAACTTGTGTTGGATAGGGATGTTATATCAGCAAAATTCAGGTATTTTTAATATTGGAACCGGAAAGGCACGTTCATTTTTTGATTTGGCAACCGCTGTTTTCAATGCTATGGGAAAGCCCGTAAATATTGAATTTATTGATACTCCATCCGATATTAGAGATAAATACCAATATTTTACTCAAGCCGATATGAGCAAATTACATGATTTAGATTATCATGTTCCTTTCATTTCGCTTGAAGATGCCGTTCAGGATTATATTCAATCGTATTTGATGCCTAATACAAATTATTAAAACACCCTTCATTTACTTTTACATTATTCAATTTAAAGTCCATTATGATCACTCAAGAACTGATAAAAGATTTAGAAAAACGCCTCGATGCGTTAAGGAGGTTTCTTTGACATTGATAATAAAATTCAATTAATAAAAGAAGAGGAAGAGCTCACTTTTGCTCCTGATTTTTGGAACGATCCCAAAAGAGCCGAACAAATTTTTAAATCCATCAACCTTAAAAAGAGCTGGACTAAAGCTTTTGAAGAAGGGAAAAAAAACTTTGAAGACTTGTGTGTTATTTTCGATTTTTTCAATGAAAAAGAAGCCACTGAAAAAGAATTGGATAAGCAATACAACATGGTTTTGGATAGTGTTGAAGATCTTGAATTCCGCAATATGCTTAGCGGCGAAGAAGATATACTAAGTGCTATAGTAACTATTAATTCAGGTGCTGGCGGTACAGAGAGCCAAGATTGGGCACAGATGCTCATGCGTATGTATATGCGATGGGCAGAACGGAATAATTATAAAATTAATTTGATTGATGAGCAAGAAGGCGATGTGGCTGGAATAAAATCGGTAACGCTTGAATTTGAAGGCCAATATGCATACGGTTACCTCAAAGGAGAAAACGGAGTGCATCGTTTGGTTCGCCTATCCCCTTTCGATTCTGCGAATAAACGCCATACCTCATTTGCTTCTGTGTATGCCTACCCGATTATTGACGACAATATTGTTATTGATATCAACCCATCCGACATTAGCTGGGATACTTTTCGTTCCAGTGGACCCGGCGGACAAAATGTAAACAAAGTGGAAACTGCTGTTCGACTTAAACACGCACCATCGGGCATTATTGTCGAATGTCAAGTAACACGATCTCAACAACAAAATCGCGAAAAAGCACTTCAGATGCTTAAATCACAGCTATATGAAATTGAACTTCGAAAAAAGAAAGAAGCCATTGCCGAGATTGAAGGAAGTAAAAAGAAAATCGAATGGGGCTCTCAAATTCGTAGCTATGTGATGCACCCATATAAATTAGTAAAAGACCACCGTACCGGCACAGAAACATCCAATGTACAAGCTGTGATGGATGGCGATTTAAAAGATTTTATAAAAGCATTTTTAATGGAATACGGTCAGAAATAAAATAGCATTTATGCCGTCTTTAATATTTTCCGTTTTGTACTAACCAACTTCTTCGCCGCTTTGATAATGCTCGATTCATCATATCCGCATTCTGTTTGCAACACTTCTTGCGATCCATGTTCAATAAAACGATCAGGAATTCCGAGTCGAATAATATGGGCATGATAATTATTGTCGGACATGAATTCCAAAATGGAACTCCCTGCTCCTCCAATTATAGCGCCTTCTTCAATGGTTATTATTTTTTTATAATTACGAAACACTTCATGGAGCATACTTTCATCTAATGGTTTAATAAATCGTAAATCGTAATGTGCAACACTGATGTTTTCTTCAACCAACGTTTTATAAGCACGAACAACAATATTTCCGGCACTTCCAATACTAATAATTGCAAGATCGTCACCTTCTTTCAGTTTTCTTCCTTTACCTATGTTCAACAATTCAAAAGGTAACTTCCATTTTTTAATTACTCCTTTACCTCGCGGATATCGTATGATAAAAGGACCTGCGTCATAATGCTGAGCGGTGAACATTAGGTTACGCAGTTCCACTTCGTTCATAGGAGCGGAAATAATCACGTTTGGAATACATCGCATAAATGCCATGTCGAATGCACCGTGATGTGTTGGTCCATCTTCACCCACCAAACCACTACGGTCAAAACAAAAAACGACATGTAATTTCTGAAGTGCAACATCATGTATGATTTGATCAAATGCTCGTTGAGCAAAAGAAGAATAGATATTACAATAAGGGATAAAACCCTGCGTTGCCAATCCAGCAGCAAAAGTTACGGAGTGCTGTTCAGCAATACCTACATCAAAAGCACGTTCAGGAATTTTTTCCATCATGATATTTAGTGAACATCCACTGGACATGGCTGGTGTTATTCCAATTATTTTAGGGTTTGCTTCAGCAAGTTCAAGTATGGTTTGTCCGAAAACCGTTTGGTACTTAGGTGGCTGTGGTTCACCGTTCGATGTTGTTATAATTTCACCCGTATCTTTATTGAATAATCCCGGGGCATGATATTTCGTTTGTTCTTTTTCGGCAAGTTCAAATCCTTTTCCTTTAACGGTTATGCAGTGCAGCAACTTGGGCCCGGGAATTTTTTTAAGATCACTTAAAACCTTTGTTAATCGCGATAGATCGTGCCCATCAATTGGACCGAAATATCTGAAGTTTAAGGATTCAAATACATTGCTGTAGCGGAAAATTGTGAGTTTTATTGCATTTTCAATTTTTTGAACCATCTTACGTGGATAATGCCCTAAACGGTTCCATACCTCGTCTTTAATACGATTATATGTGCTCGAAGTGGTAATATCCGTAAGATATTCTTTTAGTGCACCAACGCTTTTGTCAATAGCAATACCATTATCGTTCAAGATTACAAGAATATTTGATTTAGAAACCCCCGCATGATTCAATGCTTCAAAAGCCATTCCTCCTGTCATAGCACCATCACCAATAACAGCAATATGTTGACGGTCGGATTCGTTTTTTAACTGTGAGGCAACAGCCATACCTAATGCTGCAGAAATTGATGTAGAGGAATGTCCAACTCCAAACGCATCAAATTCACTTTCGCTCATACGTGGAAATCCGCTAAGTCCTTTAAACAAACGATTGGTGTCAAACAAGTCCCTGCGTCCGGTTAATATTTTATGTGCGTATGCCTGATGACCAACATCCCAAATAACCTTATCATTAGGCGTGTTGAAGACATAGTGCAACGCAAGAGTTAATTCAACAACACCAAGACTAGCACCTAAATGACCGGGATGATGCGATGTAACGTCAATAATAAATTGCCTGACTTCATCGGCTAATTGCACCAACTCTTCTTCACTGAGTTTTTTTAAATCAGCTGGTGTATCAATAGTTTTCAGAAGATTTCCGGGTAATGAAGACATCCTGTAACTCTAAATAAAATCATGGCAAAGATAGAAAATATATCATTCCATTATTTCTGCATAAAATACGAATCTATACGACATTCCTATTCACATCTGTTTGTTCATATCATTAAAAATTAACAAAATTTTTTTAAATTGCGATCGTTATCTTTGAAAAAACCTTTTTATAGTGAAGTTGCCTTTTATTTTCAATATTTTAATAAGATGTATAAGCACGATTCTCCTTGCTTTGATCTGTGCTTGTAATCCTTCCAAACAAACATCTTCAAGTCATACAACAAAAAATTATTCAAAGAATGATAAAATCACCGAAAAGGGATTCTACGAAAACTATTCCAAAAAACTAGGCGTAACGCTTAAAGGAACTGAAGATAAAAAATTGATCATGGGCATAGCTGAATGGTTAGGAACGCCTTATGTTTACGGCGGTTGTACTAAGGAAGGAACAGACTGTTCGGGCTTTGTTAAAACATTGTATAAAGAAATATATCACGTGGACCTCAATAGGAGCGCAGCCGATTTGTTTAAGAATGTTTCCGAAGTTCGAAAAAAAAATTTAAAAGCCGGCGACTTGGTTTTTTTTAAAATAAATAATAAGAAAATATCCCACGTTGGAATTTATATCAGTAATAATAAATTTGTCCATGCGGCTACTTCAAAAGGAGTCATGGTCAGCGACCTTACGGAAGCTTATTATTTGAAATATTATTATACCGCTGGTCGTATTTACTTATATAAATAAATGGATCAGAAAAAATGACGAAAGGGGACAAGCATGGCTTCCAAAAACTTTTCAATCTTCGGGCGCTTTAACCAATAATCATAATTGAAGTGTTCACAATCCTCTATTGTTTTGGAAATATGTTCGTTTAATTGCTTGGAAATTGTTCGGTCTTTACCAAACAAATTGATTTCATGCATAAAGCGAAAACTCCTGTAATCAAAGTTTGATGAGCCAATAATGAACCTTCTTTGATCGACAACAAATATTTTGGCATGTATATTTTTAGGTTTAAAAAACAGTATGTCTATATTGGCATGATGCAATTCACCTAAGTATTTATTACGTAAAATATCCACCATGCTCACATCAGAATGATATGGAATTATTATTTTTATTAAAATTCCTCGTTCTGCCGCATCAAGTATTGCTTTTCTGACATAGCTTCCGGGAAGAAAATAAGGAGTTTCAATCACAAAAGATTTTTTTGCTTCTTTAATGAGTGCAAGAAATTTTAAACGGGTTAACTGAATGAGTGTGCTAGGCACATCGGGCATGATTTCAAAACTATGAAATTTGACGGCCTTTGTATTTGCAAATTTATCGTAAATATATTTATTATATAATTTATAATGCTCTAAAAATATCTTTTTAAAAGGTTTCGAAATTTCCCCTTCCATACGCAAAGAGCTTTCGCGCCAATTCATAGAGTAATTGGTGATATTAACAGAGCTGATATAAGAAATTTTATCGTCAATTATAACAAGCTTCCGGTGATTACGACGATGTGTTTTGGTAAAACTGTCGAATATCCAAATTTTTTTAAAAAAACGAACTTCACCACCGTAAGAAATCAGTTCACTAAAAAACTGTTCATTTACATAAGCCCCCCAGGAATCAATCATAACTTTTATTTCAACGCCCTGTTTCGCTTTTTTGGTAAGAACTTCTCTGAATTTTAAACCGATTGAATCATTCCCGTATTTGTAAGTCTCGATGTAAACATAATGCGTTGCTCGCTCAATATCATCAAGCATTGCAGCATAGATTCTAAGCGGATCGTCGTATAATATGAATTTATGATCAGCCGGACTTTCCATACGTGTAGAATGTTTATACAAAATTAACTAAAAAGAAACGAAAAAATCAAATAAATAGTTTGATCCTCTTTTTCATCTATTACTATTCAGAAACGACAATGCTATTTTCAGGAATTACCGCCCATTTTACAGGTGTTGAAATAACCAGTTCACGATTCACTTTTGTTTTTCCGTCACAGTAAACACTTTCGAAATTTTCTCCATCAGTTACATTCAATAGCCCATCAAATGAAATAATGACATATCTTTTTTTGAGTGAAACAATATCTTTTTTCCCTCCATTATTAAAATCACAGTAGTAAAATAAATTCTTTCCAGGCAATATCATGCTAAGCTCTTCGGTATCATAGAGTCTTTTTAGTTTGTCTTTTTTCTTTTTATCTAATGTGTCAGGAATTATTTGCTCCTCATCAATAACTGAACGAAAATTCGTATCATAGTCGCCATATTGATTTGGATAAATCACTTGCATACGCTCGGTTAATTCAACACCTATTTTTTTTAATGATTTATTCTTGATGAAAAATTTTATAAAAAAATACTTTGATTTAGGCGATTCATACAAAACACTGTCAATAGACACATCAAAAAGGTTTCCTTGATATAGAACATGACGTCTAGCTATTGGAAAATTGTTTATTGTATGCTCAGCTCTGCTCCTTGTATCCTGAAAAAATAAAAAAATGGTGGAAACAATAACAACTACTAATACAGATAAACGTATCATATTATAGGTTTTAACAAACAAATTATTGCTGTAAATTTAGATAAATATTATCGGAAAAATATAATTTTATAAAGAATAATTGCATTTGAAAAAAATTTGTAGCTTTGCATCCTTAAAATGCGAAAATAGCTCAGTTGGTAGAGCACGACCTTGCCAAGGTCGGGGTCGCGGGTTCGAGTCCCGTTTTTCGCTCAAAATTCCTCTCAATTGGGAGGAATTTTATTTGAATAATTGATATTCAAGCCCAGGTGGTGGAACTGGTAGACACGCAGGACTTAAAATCCTGTGGCCGATAAGGCCGTGCGGGTTCGATTCCCGCCCCGGGTACAGAATTATCTAAATAAAGCCCCTGCAGAGCAAGGGCTTTATTTTTTTTCAGCTTAAATAATTACGCATTGTTTATTGCACATCCAACTTTTTAACCTCTCCACTCGGAGTGATAATCATATAATTGTTTTTACTCTTCACCTCGGGTTTGTCGAGTGTGTATTTAACTTGAATAGTATAAACATATTGAACAACGGGCTCAAGTATTGCAGGATTAATGATGATATCGTATTTATTGTAAGGAATCTGATCATAAGCTACGGCAGTGGCTTTGCGAATTTTGGTAACACCCGATTTTTTGGTAACCGCCTCCATAGATTGAGTTACAAAAGCATCATACGATGGGTATTGCGTTTCGGGATAAATTGCATTATATGACTCGCCTACAATTTGAAACTTATCACTCAAAGTAAGATTCAGTTTTTTTAGCGATGCTATTTTTTTATTTAGACAGGTAACTGATTTATTTCTTAAAGTATCATAAACTGCCTCAGTATTATCCACAAAAAAATCAAGCTTTACCAAATCATAAATTTCGTTTTTTGCAGCAAGGGTAACCATTTCGGCTACTTTGTTTACATCTTTAAATGTAATATGAATGTTTTTTTGCATTTCGAATCCGGTTGGAACTTCGTTATACGTTTTACTGAAATTCTTTTTTACTACTTCAAATTCAAATGTGGGTACAAGGTAAATCATGTCGATATAAATATCCTTGTCGTTCACACCCATTGCTTTTAGTCCGGTAATAAAACTATTCATGCGTGCACTGCTGAGTTCATCAGCTTTAGCAGCCGTTTCACCAATTTGAGTAATATTGAATACAACTAAAAAACGGTCTGCTTTAACGTTCATCAGCGAACGAACATTTAGATAAATTTCGTTATCTTTTGTATAATATCCTAGACCATTTGTTAAAGTATTTGTAAAATCAACATTTAAACCTCTGTCGTACTCCTGCTGAATTTGCTCGAACCCACCATAACCAACTGCAGATTTTTTTCCAGCTGCCTGTTTTTTAAAATCAATTTGATTGCCATTTCGCTGTGCTAAAACAATAGTTGTTGATGCTATTAATGCAACTGCCAATATTAGTGTTGAAAAATTTTTCATATTATTTATTTTTAATTATTCAATACTGTCCTAAATATTTTTTTTACAAAACAAATATACTGATTTTAGGGGACTTTGCAAAAAAAAGTACTCATTTTAAAAAAGAACCCCCTGTATGTTCTTTGGCGGAGGCTCATGATTTT
>Ga0172375_10004039_pt1 | contig 21964 bp, 23 predicted proteins | sample LakKiv1m_FD_114537 | JGI IMG/M metagenome (GOLD analysis project Ga0172375, IMG submission 114537) | Freshwater microbial communities from Kabuno Bay, South-Kivu, Congo - kab_092012_11.1m | ecosystem: Environmental > Aquatic > Freshwater > Lake | place: Democratic Republic of the Congo... | reverse complement strand
TGTATAGTCCCGACCGCAGTGGGTGGTTTTTGCGCTCTCAAAGCGCTTTCTACCAGAAATAAGGAACCGGGTAAGGCCAGTCGTCCTTTTGATCTTGAGCGTGATGGTTTTGTAATGGCCGAAGGAAGCGGTTTGGTAGTTATGGAAACATTAGAGCATGCCAAGAAAAGAAATGCTAATATAATCGCTGAAATTGTAGGTTTTGGCATGACCTGTGATGCGTTTCATATAACTGCGCCCGATCCGGCAGGTGAAGGTGCCGGTGCGGCAATGTCCGTAGCCTTAAAAGATGCCGGGATGAACCCTGAAGATGTGGATTATATAAACGCGCACGGTACTTCTACCAAGCTTAATGATAAAATTGAAACTTTATCGATGAAAAGGGCTTTTGGCCCGCATAGCAAAAAGGTTATGGTTTCTTCTACAAAGTCAATGACTGGCCATTTGTTGGGCGCAGCCGGCGGAGTAGAATTTGTTGTTTGTTGTATGGCGATTAAAGACGGTGTTGTTCCTCCTACCATTAACTACGAACATCCGGATCCCGATTGTGATTTGGATTACGTGCCTAATGTAGCTCGTAAAGCTAATCTAAGGGCCTGCATGTCAAATTCTTTAGGATTCGGCGGACACAACGCTTCTCTGATAGTCAGAAAATTCATCTAATTATTTAAATATGGGTAATACGATATCAGAAAAAATCTTAATGGCGCATATTGCTGCCAAGGGTTCAGTCAAGCCCGGAGAGTTTATTGAAGCTAAGGTTGATGTTGCTCTGGCAAACGATATAACTGCGCCTTTGGCAATCTCGGAATTTAAGAAATCCGGTTTTAGCAAAATATTTAATAAAAATAAGGTTGTTTTAGTCCCCGATCATTTTGCACCAGCCAAGGATTTAAAAAGCGCAAATCAGTGTAAGATTTTGGCCAACTTTGCTAAAGAGCAGGGGATTAAAAATTATTTTGAAATCGGATTAATGGGTATTGAACATGCGCTTTTGCCCGAGCAGGGGATTGTGCTTCCCGGCGACCTTGTAATCGGCGCCGATTCGCATACCTGCACTTATGGGGCGTTAGGGGCTTATGCAACCGGAATGGGCTCGACCGATCTAGCCCGCGCATATATTGACGGAAAATGCTGGTTAAAAGTCCCGGCTACGCATAAGTATATATATAAAGGTAAGTTGAATAAATGGGTCGGGGGCAAGGACTTGATTCTTTATACAATTGGTCAGATTGGAGTAGACGGCGCTTTGTATAAAGTAATGGAGTATTGCGGGCCGGTAATCAAAAAGTTAGGGATGGATGACCGTTTTTCGATGTCGAATATGGCTATCGAAGCAGGCGCCCGAGCAGGCTTAATTGAGCCGGATGAAATCACTAAAGAATATGTATCCGGTTTTAAACGCAGACCTAAATATTATTATTCGGATAAAGACGCTGTTTATGAAAAAATTTATGAATGGGATGTTACTAAGCTTGAACCACAGGTAGCTTGCCCGCATTTACCCAGCAATGTCAAGCCGGTAAGCGGCCTGAAAAATATAAAAGTGGACCAGGTAGTTATCGGTTCATGTACTAACGGCAGGATTTCGGATCTGCGTATAGCCGCAAAACTACTAAAAGGGAAAAAAGCAGCAAAAGGAGTCAAATTAATAGTCTTTCCGGCGACCCAGAAGATATATCTTGAGGCGGTAAAAGAAGGTTTGGCTGAAATTTTTGTCAAAGCCGGCGGCGTATTTTCAACACCGACTTGCGGGCCCTGCCTTGGCGGACACATGGGGATTTTGGCCGAAGGCGAAGTTGCGATTGCTACTACTAACAGGAATTTCTTAGGCAGGATGGGTAGCCCGAAATCTTTTGTCTATCTTTCTAACCCGGCGGTTGCTGCGGCATCGGCTATTACCGGCAGAATTACGCATCCGGCAAAAATTTAATTTAGGGACGGTTCTCAACTCAAAGCAGAACCGTCCCTAAAAAGGGGACAGTTTTCCTTTGTTTTGAGAACCGTCCCTAAAGGAGAATAGTGATAATAAAAGGTAAGGTCCATAAATTCGGAGACGATATTAATACCGATGATATCATTGCGGCTAAATACCTGGTTTCTACCGATCCTAAAGAATTAGGTTTACATTGCATGGAAACCATTAGTCCGGAGTTCTCGCAGAAGGTAAGCCCCGGAGATATAATTGTAGCCGGAAATAACTTTGGCTGCGGCTCAAGCAGGGAGCATGCTCCTTTGGCAATCAAGGGATGCGGTATTTCTGCGGTGATTGCCAAAAATTTTGCCGCCATATTTTTTAGAAATGCCATAAACATCGGCCTGCCTTTTTTAGAGTCATCCGATATCGATAATATTAATGACGGCGATATGGTTGAAATAGATTTATCCAGCGGGATAATTAAGAATATAACTCAAGGCAAAGATTTTAAAACGCAGGCATTTCCGGAATTTTTACAGGATATAGTTTCTAGCGGCGGGCTGATTGAGTATATAAAAAAGAAGGAAAAAAAGTAGGTAATTTAGCTAAATAAAATCTTTAAGGAGCTTAAAATGCATAAAATTGCGGTAATTCCCGGCGATGGTACTGGCCCCGAGGTAGTCAATGAGGGTTTAAAGGTTCTTGGGGCTGCCGGAAGAAAATTCGGTTTTAAATACGAAACCCAGCTTTTCGATTTTAGCGGTAAAAGGTATTTAAAGACCGGTAAGCTGGTTGATGACAGCGATATTGAAGCCTTAAAAAAATTTGACGCAATCTATCTCGGCGCAGTCGGAGACCCTGATGTGAAACCCGGGATCATCGAGACAGGCGTATTGCTTAAACTGAGATTTGCCTTGGATCAATATATCAACCTTCGGCCGGTTAAACTTTATAATTCCAATTACTGCCCGTTGAAGGATAAAAAACCGGAAGATATTGATTTTGTAGTGGTCCGCGAGAATTCTGAAGGGCTATATAAAGGTATGGGGGAGTTTAAGGATAAAGATACAGCCAAAGAAGTGGCTATTCAGATATCTTATAATACACGCAAAGGAGTTGAGCGTTGTATTAGGTATGCTTTTGAATATACGCGTAAGCGTAATAAGAGAAAGAAACTTACTCTCTGCGGAAAGACCAATGTTTTAACCTTTGCCTGGAACCTTTGGGAAAGGACGTTTAATGAAGTAGCGAAGGAGTATCCGGACGTAACAACTGATTATGCTCATGTTGACGCTACAACTATGTGGTTTGTAAAAAATCCGGAATGGTTCGACGTGATTGTAACTGATAATATATTTGGTGATATTATTACCGATTTAGGGGCGATGATCCAGGGTGGAATGGGTATTGCCGCCGGAGGTAATATCAACCCCGGAGGGGTTTCTATGTTTGAGCCCATCGGAGGAAGCGCGCCTAAATATACCGGAAAAAATGTGATTAATCCGTTAGCCGCTATTTGCGCCTGCAGCATGATGCTTGAGAATCTGGGAGAAAATAAAGCAGCTAAGGCAATTGAGGATACTGTAATTAATCTAGTCAATAAAGATATAAAATCATTAGCCGCGGGAAAGATGGGTTATTCGACTACGGAGATCGGCGACCTGGTAGTTAAAAAACTTTAGCTCAAGGAGTATTTAATGAAGAAATATAATCTTGCGGTAATTGGGGCGGGAGTAGTAGGGATTGAGATGCTTCGAGTTTTAAAGCAGCGAAATTTTCCTGTTAATAATCTAAAGGTTCTTGCCCGTTCAGCTCGCGATATTAACGTTGACGGACAGGTTTATTCAGTGGAACCGATTACTCCCGAAGGATTTGATGGAATTGACCTAGCCTTATTTGCCGGAACAGAAGGAGAAAAAGGGGCAGCTGTTACTTTTGCGCAGGAAGCGGTAAAAAGAGGGGCAGTGGTAATAGATAACGGCGCGGATTTTCGGATGGATCCATCAGTGCCTTTGGTCGTGCCCGAAGTCAACGCCAATGACATCAAGAAGCATAAGGGGATAATCTCTAATCCCAATTGTTCGACTATTCAGATGGTAGTTGCGCTTAATCCGATTCACAAAAAGGCCGGAATAAAGAGGATAGTGGTGACAACCTTGCAGGCTTCCAGCGGCGCCGGAAAAGGCGCGGTTGAGCAGCTAAAAGAAGAGACTAAGTTAATTGCCCAAGGTGATTGTGTTAATGTCCAGGTTAACGCGTCAAATAAATCCATGCCCCAGCAGTTGGCTTATAATTGTTTTCCGCATATTGGAAGTTTTGTAGAGGGTGATTATACTAATGAGGAATGGAAGCTGGTTTACGAAACCCATAAAATAATGCATGCGCCTAAAATTAAAATTTCGGCGACTACTGTGCGCGTGCCCGTAAGGACAGGCCACTGCGAGTCGGTTTATATCGAAACGGTAAAACCTTTAACCGCCCAGCAGGCTAAAAAGATTTTAGCGAAGGCTGCGGGTGTTATTCTGGTAGATGATCCAAAAAATAACCTTTATCCTATGCCGAAAGATGTTGAAGGAAGGGATGAGACTTTTGTCGGACGTATCCGCCAGGATGCTTTCAATAAGAACGGATTATGGCTTTGGGTTGTGGCGGATAATTTACGCAAGGGTGCTGCGACTAATGCCGTCCAGATTGCTGAATGCATAATTTTAAACTTGAAATAGAGTACGACGGCTCGCGTTATTACGGTTGGCAGGAACAAAACACTAAAAATTCATCCTACCGCTCAACCAGGACTATTCAGTGTGTCCTGGAGAATGTGCTTAAAAAGATCTTGCAGGAAAATATTAAGCTTATTGTTGCTGGGCGCACAGATTCAGGGGTACACGCTCTTTCACAGGTTGCTAATTTTAAAAGTTCGACTAAGATTCCTCTCCTAAGGCTGCGTTGGGCTTTAAATTGCCTGTTGCCCGATGATATTAAGGTAACCGGAATTAGAAGAGTTGGGCCTGGTTTTAACAGCAGGTTCAGCGCAAAATCTAAAGTCTATCGTTATACGATCTTAAACCGCAACTATTCTTCTGCGCTTTTAGCCCAGAGGGTATATTTCTTTCACCATCCTCTTGACCTGCAGTTGATGCGCAGGGAAGCTAAGGTTCTTGGCGGAAGGCACAGTTTTAAAGCCTTCCAGGCTACTGACGAGAGGTTCAGGAACCCGGTAAAGACAGTTAAAAGCATTAGAATCCTAAAGGAAAAGGATTTTTTGCATATAGATATCGAAGCGGACAGTTTTGTCTATAATATGGTTCGCAATATTGCCGGAACGCTGCTTGAAATAGGCAGGGGCAGGTTTGCCAAAGGGAGTATGCTAAAAATATTGAAATCAGGCAATCGTAGGCTGGCCGGGCCGACTTTACCGGCAAAAGGTTTATGCCTGGTAAAAGTGAAATATTAATTGACATTATTTATTAATCTGTTATACTTATCTTTCTATGAAAAAGACATATACAGCTAAAGCAGAAGATATTAAGAGGAAGTGGTATATCGCTGATGCCAAAGGCCAGACGCTAGGAAGGCTGGCAACCAGGATAGCCACTATACTAAGAGGCAAACATAAACCGATTTTTACCCCTCACCTAGATACGGGTGATGGCGTAATTGTTATTAATGCCTCTCAAATTAAGGTCACTGGACGTAAGCTGAAGCAGAAGGTTTATCGCAGGTATTCCGGTTATCCGGGCGGCCAGCGTGAAGTAACTTTAGAAGTGCTTCTGGATAAGAAACCGACTACAGTGATCCGATTGGCTGTATCCAGGATGCTTCCCGGAGGTTCATTAGGCGCAGATTTAGTTAAAAAATTAAGGGTTTTCGCCGATGATAAACATGATCTAACCGGCTTAAAACCTATTGTTTTGGAGGTTAAAAAGTAATGGCTGATTCAACTATAGTATCATTAGGCAGGCGTAAAGAATCAACAGCCAGGGTCCGTATGGAACCGGGCACAGGAAAAATTTTGATTAATGGCCGGCCTTTTGAAAAATATTTCATCCGGGAGACCGACCGGATCATTGTGTTACAGCCTTTAACGCTTACAGAAAGCGCAAGTAAATTTGATGTTTCAGCCAGGCTTGCAGGCGGTGGTTTAACCGGCCAGGCCGGCGCATTGCGTTTGGGTATCGCCAAAGCCTTATTGTCAGTCGATGATGCTTTTAAACAGTTATTACGTAAAAACGGCTATTTAACCCGCGATCCGCGTATGAAGGAACGCAAAAAATACGGTCAAAAGGGCGCGCGCAAACGCTTCCAGTGGACAAAGAGGTAAATGAACTAAATTTTAAAATTAGATTTTCAAAAAAAGTCCCGCTGATGAAGCGGGATTTTTTTGTTTTATGTAGCAATAGCACCTGTCTTGTTTTGTTCCTCGCGCACCGCTCGATTTTCCCCGGCGTGGAAAATCTTCGCTCCAGCGGAATCTTGCGCTCGCCCCGCCACAGGCGGGGCACCGTGCCCGCGCAAGATTCCTTAGGTGCGCTTGCGGAACAAAAACAAGCCAGTTGCTTATACGTTCCATTACATTAAACTTCAAGTTTTCTAGAGTTTAACAAAATTTATCGGCGAGTAAACTGGCGGAAATTTTTAGTCCCGACGAGAAAACTTCTTGACGAAGAATAGATTTTATCATAATATGATTCATTAATGGAAAAGGAAAAAATGTCGATTAACATAGGGATAATCGGTGCAACCGGGCATACTGGCGAAGAACTAATCGAGCTTTTGTTGAAACACCCCAGCGTTAAAATTACCCATCTTTATAATAGCGGTGGATCAGGCGCGCAGGTCATTTCCGACCTGTTTCCAAAATTTAAAAAAAGGATCGACCTGGTTTGTAAAAAACCTGATTTCGCCGAAATAAAAAAAGACTGTGACCTTATTTTCCTTGCGCTTCCCCACACCGTTTCGATGAAATTTACCCCTAAGCTTTTAAGTTTAGGGAAAAAGGTAATTGACCTAAGCGCAGACTACCGGATTAAAAACTCCGGACTTTTCGAAAAATTTTATAAAACCGGACATCTCGATAAGCTGAACTTAAAGAAATCAGTTTACGGCCTGCCGGAACTCAACCGGGCTGAGATTAAATCGGCAAACTTGGTTGCTAATCCGGGATGTTATCCGACCGGAGCGATTTTGGGTCTAGCGCCTCTTTTGGCTGTAAACTTAGCCGATACTGATTCAATTATTATTGACGCAAAGTCAGGGGTAAGCGGGGCAGGAAAGAAGCTTGAGAGGGAGTATCTGTTTTCAGAGATTCAGGATGATTTTCGGGCCTATAAAGTCAACACCCATCAACACCTTCCGGAAATAAACCAGTCGCTATCGAAAATTTCCGGTAAAAAAGTCGAAGTAATCTTTGTTCCGCATCTTTTACCGATAGACCGGGGGATACTTTCTACTATCTATGTCAAAAAAGCCGCCGGCGTAAAATTAAGAGTAAAGAATGTTTTAGAATTATACAGAAAATTCTATAAAAACGAGCCTTTTGTGAGGATCAAGCCTGAGGGCCAGTTTCCCAGAATCAAAGATGTGGTTAAAACAAATTTTTGCGATATAGGCTTAAAAGATTTTGGCAGCTCGATAATCATTATCACTGTTATCGATAATTTATTGAAAGGCGCCTCCAGCCAGGCGATTCAGAATATGAATATAATTTATAAGCTGCCTGAAACCGCGGGATTACTATGAAAAAAGCAATTCTGCCAGCCGGCTTTAAGGCCAATGGCATAGCCTGTGGATTAAAAAAATCCGGCAAACTTGATCTGGCGCTGATTTATTCCGAATACCCCGCTATAGCCTCGGCAAAATTTACCAAAAACAAGATTATTGCCGCCCCTCTGATAGTTTCTAAGAAGCATCTGAAACAACAGAAATATTGCCGGGCAGCGATTATTAATAGCGGTAATGCCAATTGTTTTACGGGCCAAGCCGGGATTAATGACGCTTCTAAGACGGCAGGCTACCTGGCAAAAGAATTGAAAATTCCCAGCAATAGCATCCTGGTTAATTCTACGGGAATTATCGGAAAAAGATTGGATATTGCAAGGTTAGAAAAAGGTATTCCTGAGCTAGTCTCAGGTTTGACAAACCAGGGTATTCATAAAGCAAAAAAAGCAATAATGACAACCGATACCTTTGCTAAAGAAGCGAGGATAAATTTAAGGATTGGCGGGAAAGCAGTAAATATCTGCGGAATCGCAAAAGGCGCCGGTATGATCGCGCCAAACATGGCCACTTTGTTATGTTTTGTCATGACTGATGCAAAAATAGAAAAACAGGTTTTGGATAAAGCATTAACCTTGGCTGTAAATAAATCTTTTAATTGTATTTCCGTTGACGGTTGTATGAGCACGAATGATACGGTTCTGGTTTTAGCCAATGGCGCTGCTAAAAATAAAGTTATTTCAACCGGCGCCGATTTAAAAAAATTTTCCAAAGCCCTTGAATATATTTGCCTGGAATTAGCCAAAATGATTGTTTTAGATGCCGAAGGAGCGACTAAGTTTATTCAGATTGATGTTGAAGGAGCCAAAGATTTTTCCCAGGCAAAAAAAGCCGGTTTAAGTATCGCCAATTCAGCGCTTTTTAAAACAGCGGTTTACGGCCAGAACCCGAATTTCGGAAGGGTGGCGGCGGCAGTTGGGGCCAGTGGAGTAAATATAACTGAGGGCCAGTTAAAAATAATTTTAGGGCCTTTAAAAACGAAAAATGTAAAACTACGGGTAGGTTTATCCCAGGGAAAAGCCAAATGTACGGTTTATACCTCTGACCTTACCCCGGAGTATATAAAAATTAATGCAGCATACAACTAATTAAGGTGTTGCTAGGAAGGTAAAAATGGAAGATGCAATTAGAAAAGCAGATGTTTTGATCGAAGCGTTGCCCTATATAAAGAAATTCCATAAAAAAGTGGTGGTTATTAAATATGGAGGAAGTATTCTAGGTGAAGAAAAAATCCGTAAAGGAGTCTTAGAAGACATTGTTTTCTTAAATTTTATGGGTTTAAGGCCGGTTCTGGTGCACGGAGGCGGGCCGAATATCAGCGAACGTATGCGGGCTCAGGGTAAAAAAACGGAATTTGTCGAAGGGATGCGGGTGACTGATGAAGAAACTTTAAAACTGGTTGAAGAGGAGCTATTAGTTTTAAATGAACTGATTATTAAGGAGCTAAGCGACCTGGGCGCTAAGGCGATAGGCTTAAACGGAAAAGAAAATGAACTCATCCAGGTAGAGAAGAAAAAAGCAAAGATCGATATCGGATTAGTCGGCCAAATTAAGAATATTAACACCGAACTGTTAAATGAAGAATTAAAAAAAGATAAAGTTGTTGTAGTTTTACCCATGGGCAAGGGAAAAGACAAAAAAACTTATAATGTAAATGCTGATGAAGTGGCTTCCAGTATCGCCTCAGCTATGCTCGCTGAGAAATTTGTTTTATTGACCAATGTTAAAGGGATAATGCGTAATGCCGAAGATAACGCTTCTTTTATCTCAACCTTAACCGAGAAAGAGGCCAGAAACTTAATGGAAAATAAAATTATCCAGCAGGGAATGATACCTAAGGTAAGCGCCTGTATAGACGCTTTAAACGGAGGAGTCAAAAAAACGCACATCATCGATGCCCGGATACCTCACGGCTTGTTGCTTGAAATTTTTACCGATAAAGGTATTGGTACGGAGATTATAAAATGAAGTCGGAAGAGATTTTCCAAGCCTATAAAGATAATATAATGCCTACATATAATAAGGTTCCCCTTATTTTTGTAAAAGGCAAAGGCTCTAAACTTTGGGATATCAACAGTAAGGAATACTTGGATTTTTTTCCGGGTTGGGGGGTCGGAAATTTAGGGCATTGCCCTCCTAAGGTTATGCAGGGGGTAAGAGACCAGATTGGTAAATTAATATTTATTCCAAATAATTATTACCATCCTTTCCAGGCCAAGCTGGCCAAGGAGCTTATTTACAAAAGTTTTCCTGGAAAAGTATTTTTTGCAAATTCAGGAGCGGAGGCAAATGAAGGGGCGATAAAATTAGCTAGAAAGTTTGGCCAGGGCAGGTATGAAATAGTTACTTTTGAGAATGCTTTTCATGGCAGGACGCTGGCTGCTTTGGCGGCAACGGGGCAGAAAAAATACCAGGAGGGATTTCAACCGCTACCTGATGGTTTTAAGCAGGTTAAATTCAACGATATTTCGGCAGTTTCCCAAGCAATCAGCGATAAGACGGTTGCGATTATGCTTGAACTTATCCAGGGCGAAGGCGGAATTAATGTTGCTGATAAAGATTTTGTTTTAGCCCTCAGGAAGATATGCGATGAGAAAAGAATTCTTTTAATTATCGATGAGGTGCAGACCGGTATCGGAAGAACCTCTAAAATATTCTGTTATCAACATTACGGAATAACTCCTGATATTATGACTTTGGCTAAATCTTTAGGCGGAGGGCTGCCTATCGGTGTTATGATCGCTAAAAAAGAAATAAGCGATATCTTAAGCCCTGGCATGCACGCCTCTACTTTTGGAGGCGGGCCGGTTATTTGCCGGGCGGCATTAGGAGTTTTTAGGGCAATCGATAAGGAAAATATTCTAAGTAATTGTAAAAATATGGGTGGATACCTGAAAGATAAACTCAATCTGTTAAAAGAGAAGTATCCGGTGATTAAAGAAGTAAGAGGCCTGGGTTTAATGCTGGGGATAGAGCTAACCGTTGAAGGAAAACAGATTGTAAATAAGTGTATTGAACGGGGTCTATTGATAAATTGTACTCACGATAAAGTTTTAAGGTTAATGCCGGCCTTAAATATTACTAAAAGCCAGATAGATAAGGCCTTGAAAATTTTAAGCTCTGTTTTAGGGGAGTGTGTAAAATGAAAAAAGACCTGCTTTCAATAATGGATTTGACTACATCTGAAATTGACTCTATTTTTAAGCTTTCTGCCGAATTAAAAAAGAATAAAAAGAGATTCAATAAATTTTTATCCGGAAAAAGCCTGGCTTTGATCTTTCAAAAACCGTCAAACAGGACCCGGGTTTCTTTTGAAGTAGGTATGTATCAATTGGGAGGAAACGCTCTATACCTATCACCTAATGAAATTAATATAGGAGTAAGGGAAAGTATAAAAGACGTTGCCAAAACTATTTCAAGATATGTTGATGGAATAGTTTTAAGGACTTTCGAACACAAAAATTGCCTGGATATGGCAGCTAGCGCAAGTGTGCCGATTATAAACGGACTTTCGGATTTTTCGCATCCTTGCCAGGCCTTGGCGGATTTATTTACGGTTCAGGAGAAATTAAAGGGCCTAAAAAAAGTCCTTTTGGCGTATGTAGGAGACGGCAATAATGTTTGTAATTCATTGTTGTTTGCGGCTGTTAAATGCGGGATGAGTATGAATGTAGCTACTCCTAAGGGATATGCCCCGGATGAAAAAGTGATCAGTCAAGCCAAAATCTTGGCCAAAGAAACCGGTAGCAGGATAAATATATTTGAAGATCCTTTTGTTTGTGTAAAAGGCGCTCAGGTAGTTTATACTGATGTCTGGGCCAGTATGGGGCAGGAAGAAGAAGTAAATAAAAGAAAAATTATTTTTAAGGATTTCCAGATAAATTCAAAGCTTTTATCCGGAGCAGATCCGAAGGTTTTGGTAATGCATTGCCTGCCTGCGCATCGGGGAGAAGAGATAACCGATGAAGTTTTAGATAGCAAGAATTCGATTGTTTTTGACCAGGCGGAGAATAGGATGCATGTTCAAAAAGCGATTTTAATAAAATTGTTAGGTAAGAATTAACGGGTCCTGATTTGGGTATTTTCTTGCTGCTTGCGCGCTGCGAAAACAACCAAGTCACCCGTTAATATAGATGAAATTTTATTTCAATCTGGGAGAAAAGATGAAAAAAGTAGTATTAGCATATTCGGGCGGGTTAGATACCTCTTGCATAGTCAGATGGTTAAGGGAAAGGAATTATGAGGTAATCTGTTTTGTAGCCGATCTCGGCCAGGGTTTAGGCCAAGGTGAAAGTTTCGAGGCGATTGAAGAGAGGGCTTTGGCTGCGGGCGCATCAAAGGTTTATATCAGGGACCTTCAGGATGAATTTATCTCCGATTTTATTATCCCTGCTTTAAAGGCCAATGCCGTTTATGAAGGAAAATATCTTTTGGCTACGGCGTTAGGCCGGCCACTGATTGCAAAATATCTGGTTCAGATCGCTCACAAGGAAAAAGCCGGCGCAGTCGCCCATGGATGTACAGGAAAAGGTAATGATCAGGTTAGGCTTGAAGTGGCCGTAGGCATACTTGATCCAAAGTTAGAAATTATTGCCCCGGTAAGAGAATGGGAATTTAAATCAAGGGAAGAAGAAATCGAGTATGCCTTAAAGCATAATATACCTATAGATGTTACCAAAAAGAAGCCTTACAGTATCGATAGAAATATCTGGGGGATAAGCATTGAAGCCGGAATATTGGAAAACTTAGAAGTTGAACCGCCGGAAGATGCCTATATGATTACTAAAAGCCCGACCCATACTTCGGGCTACCCGAGGTATATTGAAATTACCTTTTTAAAAGGCGTGCCGGTAAAAATCGACGGGAAGAAATTCACTTCTAAAAACCTGATTAATTACTTAAATGAAGTCGGGGGGCAGTTTGGCGTAGGAAGAAGCGATATGGTTGAAAACAGGCTGGTAGGAATTAAATCTCGGGAAATTTATGAAGCCCCGGCAGCAACAATTCTTCATACCGCCCATAAAGAATTAGAGGCTTTGGTTTTAGACCGGGAGCTGGCCCATTTTAAAGAGATAGTCAGCCTTAAATATGCTGAGTTGGTCTATTATGGGCTATGGTTTTCTTCTTTGAAAGGCGCATTAGACGGTTTTATAGATAAAACTCAAAAACTGGTAAGCGGGACAATAAAATTAAGGTTATCCAAAGGAAATTGTGTGGCAGTATCCAGAAAATCAGCCAATTCACTTTATAAAAAAGAGTTAAGCACTTACGGCCGGGAAGATAAGTTCGACCAGAAATTAGCGGAAGGGTTCATTAAGCTTTGGGCATTACCTCATAAACGGTGAATTAGTTTTTAGTTTGTAGATCTTAGTCCGTAGAAAACCTATTCATAAATAACAGGAGAAAGATGGCGAATAAACTATGGGGGACAAGATTCGGTAAGAAAACAAGCGCTTTAACCGATAAGTTTACTTCATCGATAGCATTTGATCAGAGGCTGGCCAAATTTGATATTTTAGGCAGTATTGCCCATGCAAAAATGCTGGGTAAGCAGAAAATAATTCCGCTAAAAGACAGTCAGAAGATTATAAATGGATTAAATACGATCCTGAAAGAAGTAACTAGCGGCAGGTTTAGATTTGATTTAAAAGCCGAAGATATCCATTCAAATATCCAGGAGTTACTAGCCAAAAAGATCGGAGAACCGGCGCACAAACTGCATACGGCCAGAAGTAGGAATGACCAGGTTGCCCTTGATATAAAAATGTATTTAAAAAGCGAAGTCGACGATATTGCCGAATATATTTCTCAGCTCCAGAAATCGATTCTAAAACTGGCCAACTCCAGCCTGCAGGTGGTAATTCCGGGCTATACTCATTTGCAACTTGCTCAGCCTGTTTTGATGAGCCACTACCTTTTAAGTTATATTGAGGGGTTGGAAAGGGATAAATCAAGGATCTTAGATGCCTATAAAAGGATCGATGTAATGCCTTTAGGGGCCTGCGCTTTTTCGGGCACGGGGTTAGCTATTGACAGGGAATATGTAAGAAGGGAGCTGGGGTTTCAGGCTTTAACCTCAAACAGCATTGATAGCGTAAGCGATAGAGACTTCATTCTGGAAGTGTTGGCCGATTTAACTATACTTTCTGTTCATTTATCCCGGATTGCCGAAGACCTCATCTTGTGGAGCACAAAAGAGTTTAATTTTATTGATATTGATTTTTCCTTTTGTACGGGCTCAAGCATTATGCCCCATAAAAAGAATCCGGATATACTGGAGCTGATCAGGGGTTCAGTCGGTAAAATCCACGGCGACCTTTCCAGCGTAATGATTCTGATGAAGGGTTTGCCCTCATCTTACAACAGGGATCTACAGCTGGATAAACCGCCGCTTTTTGACGCCGTTGATACAATCAAAGATATACTGGAAATATTTACGGCGCTTTTCCAGAATATCGTTATTGAAAAAGAGGCGATCGCCAGCAAGGTAAGGGACGAATCATTATTTTCAGTGGATATCGTGGAATACCTGATAAAAAAAGGGCTGTCCTATCGTAAAGCCCATGATACCGTAGGTAAAATGGTAATTGAATGCCTGGATAAAGGTAAAAGGATATCCGGTTTATCCAACAGCGAGCTAAAAAAATATTCGGATAAATTTGGCCAGGATCTAAGAAATATCCTTAACGCTAAGGCTTCGGTAAATTCGAAAATATCTTTCGGAAGCACGAACCCTAAACTGGTAGCCAGGCAGATTAAATTTTGGGGCAGGAAATTAAAATAAAGAGAGAATAAAATGCATGAATTTAAATACAAAGGAGATCGTCTCTATTGCGAGAAGGTGAGAATATCGGCCTTAGCCGATAAGTTTGGTACTCCGCTTTACATTTATAGCCGTAAAACGCTTATCGACCATTATTTGAAATTAAAATCTGCGTTTGCCAGGATTTCACCGCTTATCTGTTATTCAGTTAAAGCCAATTCTAACCTGGCTATATTAAGGGCGCTGGTGGAAAAAGGCGCCGGGCTTGATATTGTCTCAGGCGGTGAACTATTCCGCGCGCTCCGGGCAGAGTGTCCGCCGGAGCGGATCGTATATGCCTCGGTAGGCAAAACCGACGAAGAGATAACCGCAGCGATCTCAAAAGGTATTCTTTTCTTTAATGTTGAATCTTTGTCGGAATTAGAGAATATTAACCGTATCTCAAAAAGGCTTAACAAAAAAGTGCGGGTGGCAATCCGGATAAACCCTGATGTGGAAGCTAAAACGCATAAATATATAACTACCGGAAAAATTACCAATAAATTCGGCATAGACCTGGATAGCGCATATAAGATTCTGATGCTTGGTTCGAAATTCAGCAACCTTAATATCTGCGGTTTACATATCCATATTGGTTCCCAGATAACCGAAAGCGCGCCGTTTGTTGCAGCGATAAAAAAAGTTTCTAATTTTATAAACCGCCTGCAGGAACAAGGCCTGGTTTTAGAATATTTAAATATCGGAGGGGGTTTGGGGATTATTTATGACCGGGAAACCCCCCAGACCGCTGAAATTTACGCCGATATGATCACTCCACTTTTAGAAAGGACCGGGCTCAAAATAATAATGGAGCCGGGCAGGTTTATTGTCGGTAATGCCGGGATACTGGTGGCCAAAGTACTTTATATAAAAACTACGCCTAAGAAAAAATTCATTATTGTAGACGCCGGAATGAATGACCTGATCAGGCCATCATTATATTCTGCCTACCATAACCTGCTGGCTTTACAAAAAACGAAAGGACATGAAAAAGCCGATGTTGTCGGGCCGATCTGCGAAAGCGGAGATTTTTTAGCCAAAGAACGTTTCTTGCCTAAATTTAAAAAAGGCGATTATCTGGCTGTAATGGGCGCAGGGGCTTATGGCTTTAGCATGTCCAGCAACTATAATTCAAGGCTAAGGCCTGCAGAAGTTATGGTTAGCCAGGATAAAGTGACGGTTATCCGAAAAAGGGAAAATTTTTTAGATTTAATCCGCAATGAAAAAGATTAATTTTACCAAAATGGTCGCCAGCGGCAATGATTTTGTTGTGGTCAAAGGCAATTTACCGCAAAATCCGGCTTTATTGGCCAAAAAAATGTGCGCTAGAAAATTCGGCATTGGCGCAGACGGGTTACTGTTGCTTTCTAAATGTAAAGGCGCTGATTTCCGGATGCGTATTTTTAACGCCGACGGAAGCGAGGCGGAAATGTGCGGTAATGGAGCACGCTGTGCGGCTCTTTTTATGGGTAAGAAGAAAAGTAAAATGCTTACTCTCGCCGGCATTGTAAATAATCAAGTTTCAGGTGCCCGAGTGAAAATCCAACTTACTCCTCCCAAAGGCATAAAACTGGATATTCCTTTATCCGTAAACGGCAGAAACATAAAGGTTAATTTTATTAATACTGGGGTTCCGCACGTTGTTATTTTTGTTGACGGCATCGATGGAATTAATGTATTCCAGATCGGCCGCATTGTAAGGGGCCATAAGCAATTCGCTCCGGCCGGGACAAATGTAAATTTTGTCGAGGGAGAAAAAGGCAATTTGATAAGGGTGCGTACTTATGAAAGAGGGGTAGAAGATGAGACCCTTGCCTGCGGGACAGGCAGCACTGCTTCGGCGCTGATCTTTGCCCTGAAAAATAGTTTAAATAATTTAGTGAATGTCCGTACGCAGAGCCAAGAAATCCTCAGGGTTTATTTTAAGAAAATCGGAGAGGTCCTGGATAATATATGGTTAGAGGGCAGCGCAAAAATAGTTTACAAAGGAGAATATTATGTTTAAAGGCTCGATTGTGGCCATAGTTACGCCTTTTCATAATGGCAAAGTTGATGAAAAAAAATTACGGAACCTTATCGATTTTCAGATAAAAAACGGTACCAGCGGGATTGTTCCCTGCGGCACAACCGGTGAGTCGGCTACTCTAAATTTCGATGAGCATGAAAAAGTGATTGAAATTACAATCGAGCACGTAAATAAAAGGGTGCCGGTAATCGCCGGAACAGGCTCTAATTCTACGGAAGAAGCGATTATGCTTACCCGGCAGGCTGCTTCAGCAGGCGCTGATGCCTCTTTACAGGTTTCTCCGTATTACAACCGGCCGACCCAAAAAGGATTATATGAGCATTTTAAGGCAATTGCCCAATCGGTAAAAATACCGATAATCCTTTATAATATCGCCGGCCGTACAGGCGTTAATATCGAGCCCGATACAATTGCCAAACTGGCGCATGATTGCCGGAATATTGTTGCTGTAAAAGAGGCCTCGGGTAATTTGGACCAGATGTCGCGGATTAAACAATTATGCCCGAAAGAATTTGAATTAATCTCAGGGGATGACAGCCTTACCCTTCCGGTTTTAAGCATTGGAGGCATAGGGATCATTTCGGTTGTCGCCAACATTGTGCCTCATGATGTTGCCAATTTAGTTTCATCTTTTGAAAAAGGCGATTTAAAGAAAGCCAGGGACCTGCATTATAAATTATTACCTTTAATTAAAGCAGTTTTCTTAGAGACTAATCCTATTCCGGTTAAAACAGCAATGGGTTTACTCGGGATGTGCGAACCTGATTTACGCCTTCCGATGTGCACAATGTCACCGGAAAATCTGGAAAAACTTAAAAAAGCATTGAAAGATTACGGGTTAAAGATAACCGCCCCGGGTAAGGAGAAATAAATGATAAAACTTGGCATAACCGGCGCTTGCGGAAAAATGGGCAGGCGGATTTTTGAGCTGGCTTCAGGCGATAAAGAAGTAGAGGTTGCTTTGGCGCTGGAAAAGAAAGGTACTCCCTTAATCGGCAGAGAGCTAGGAAAATTAAAAGTTTCTTCGAACCTTGACGGATTATTTCTGGTCGATGTTTTGATTGATTTTACCGATCCTCAAGCTGCCGATGAGCATCTTGATTATGCGGCTAAATATAAAAAAGCGATTGTTTTAGGGACTACAGGCTTAAGCACTGCGCAAAAAGATAAACTCCAGGAGATTTCTAAAGTTATCCCGGTTGTTTTTTCGCCCAATATGTCTATAGGCATGAATATTCTATTCTCCATTCTTCCTGAGATTGCCAAAAGGTTGGGGCCCGACTATAGCGTTGAAATTGTCGAAGCTCATCACAAAGCAAAAAAAGACTCACCTAGCGGGACGGCCAAAAAAATTGTCGAGGCTATCAGTCAGGTTACTAAAAAAGATATCCCGGTGCATTCTCTGCGCCTGGGAGATATTTTCGGCGATCATATGGTGGTATTTTGTGGAAATTCTGAACGGATTGAAATTAAGCACCAGGCTCATTCCAGGGAGCTCTTTGCGGTAGGCGCTTTAAAAGCTGCTAAGTGGTTAGCAGCCAAGCCCGCCGGTTTATATTCGATGCAGGATGTGTTGAAATAGGTCGAAGGACGAAAGACGAAAGTCTAAAAAGCTTAATAAAACTGAATTAGACTTTAGGCGTTTGACGCATTTTTAGACTTTAGTCTTTAGTTCCTAGACCAAGAAAATTGGAGATAATAATGTTCAAATATTCAAAAAAACTGGAATCATTGCCTCCATATTTATTTTTGGAAATCGATAAGGCCAAGCGAAAAGCGCGTTCCGAAGGAAGAGATATTATTGACCTTGGAATAGGAGATCCTGATCAGCCAACGCCTAGTTTTGTCATCGATGCTTTAAATATCGCGGCAAAAGAAGCTGCCAACCACCGTTATGCCCTTGATCAAGGCCTGCCGGCTTTGCGTAATGCGATTGCAGGTTGGTATAAGCGTAGGTTTAATGTTTTGCTTGATCCTGGAGACGAGATACTCCCTTTGATCGGTTCCAAGGAAGGTATCGCTCATTTTCCTTTAGCTTTTTTAAATCAGGGTGATATTTCGCTGGTGCCTGACCCAAGCTATCCTCCTTATAAAGGAGGCACGATTCTAGCCGGAGGCAAGCCGCATCTTTTGCCTTTGTTAGAATCAAATTGTTATCTTCCCGACCTAAATAAAATCCCCCATTCCGTTCTTAAAAAATCAAAAATAATATTTATAAACTACCCGAATAATCCTACCAATGCCTGCGCCAGCGATGATTTTTATAAGCAACTTATAAGATTCGCAGCCAAAAATAAAATTATCATTATTTCTGATCTGGCCTATTCTGAAATGGCTTATGATGGTTATAAACCGCGCAGCCTTTTGGAATTTGCCGGGGCCAGAGAATCGGTGATTGAGTTCCATTCCTTATCAAAAACTTATAATATGACCGGTTGGCGGGTTGGTTGGGCCTGTGGCAACTCCCAGTTAGTTGGGGCATTAGCCAAGGTCAAATCAAATATTGATTCCGGAATATTTTCGGCCATCCAGTTTGCCGCAGTTACGGCTTTGGAGGGCTCGCAGCAGCATTTGGAATCGATGTGCCAGCTTTACCAGGAAAGGCGCGATATTCTAATCGACGGACTTAACTGCTTGGGATGGAATGTTTCTAAACCCAGGGCCACCTTTTATGTCTGGATAAAAATCCCTGAAAAAACTGATTCCATAAGTTTTGCCGGAAGACTTCTTAAGGAAGCTGATATTGTGGCTACTCCCGGTGTCGGGTTCGGAAAGTATGGCCAGGGTTATATCCGTATGGCTCTAACCGTACGCAAAGAAAGAATTAAAGAAGCTTTGGAACGCATTAAAAAAATCTCATAATGGCAATTTGTTATCTTGGCATTGGCTCAAACCTGGGCAATCGCAGAAAGAATATAAAATTGGCAATTAAAAAGATTGAGGCATTAAAAGGGAATCAAATCATCAAAGAATCAAGGCTTTTCGAAACTCTTCCGGTTGGCGGGCCAAGCGGCCAGACTGACTATTTGAATACCGCTTTAAAGATTAAAACCAATATACCCCCTTTAACTTTACTAAAGAAATTAAAAAAGATTGAAATAGAAATGGGCAGGGTTCCGTCTGTTCGATTCGGTCCCAGGATTATTGACCTGGATATTTTGCTTTATGGAGATAAGGTTATTAATAGTAGGAAGTTGACTATTCCGCATCCCAGGATGTTTAAAAGGGATTTTGTCCTCAAGCCGTTAAAAGAGGTTTTATGAAGGTTATCCGTAATCCTCAAGAGTTAAATAGAATCCTAAAAAGAATCAGCTGCGACAGAAAGAGTATCGGTTTTGTTCCGACCATGGGCGCCTTGCACCTTGGCCATTTAAGTTTGATTAAAAAGGCAGCTAAAGACAATGAGATTGTAGTGGTCAGTATCTTTGTCAACCCCACTCAGTTTGGGCCGAAGGAAGATTTAAAGAAATACCCCCGGCCGCTTAAAAAAGACATTGAGCTTTGCCGTAAATCCGGAGTTGATCTTGTTTTTTTACCGGATAATAAGACGATCTATCCTTACGGCTATTCTACTTTTGTAAAAGTGGAAGGGTTAAGTGACTTACTCTGCGGAGTTTCTCGGCCCGGGCATTTTCGCGGGGTTTCGACCATTGTCGCTAAATTACTTAATATTGTCGGCCCCGATATAATTTATCTGGGGCAAAAAGATGCCCAACAGGCGATAATTATAAAGAGGATGGTTAAAGACTTGAATTTCCCGGTTAAAATAAAAATTATGCCGACTGTGCGCCTGGCAGATGGCTTAGCGCTTAGTTCGAGGAATACTTATTTGACCGTGGAACAAAGGAATGAAGCTGCGGTTTTATCAAGATCATTATCATTAGCCAGGTCGTTAGTTCAAGCAGGCGCCCGCGACAGTTCAAGAATTCTGGGTAGAATGAAAGAGATGATTAGAAAGAAAAAGCAGGCCAGGGTTGATTACATCGAAATTGTCGATTTAGAAAACCTGGAAAAAATAAAAAAGATCGACCGCAACTGCTTAATCGCTTTGGCAGTAGAGTTCGGAAATACGCGGCTTATTGATAACATTATAATTAACCATGCTTAAAAGAACGAAACTTAAAATAGGCATTGTAGGATGCGGGGCAATCGGAAGTTCCTTGGCAGAGGAAATAGCGGGTAAATTTAAAGAGCAGGCTTTACTTTGCGGATTATTTGATATCAAGCCGGAAAAAGCTATAATCCTTGCGAAAAAAATAAGGAAAAATAACAGCTTGGCTGTTGCCACTCTGGATGAATTGATAAAAAAATCAGACCTTTTAATCGAAGCTTCGCATGCTAATTCAGCTTGGCAGATTGCGCGTAAAACAGTTCTATCGGGGCGCAAAATAATGATTATGAGCGTCGGCGGAATCGTCGGCCATCTCGATCAATTGTTTGAATTATCCTCTAAACATAATACCCAGGTTTATTTTCCCAGCGGGGCAATCTCCGGTATCGATGCTTTAAAGGCTGCCAATATTGCCGGGATAAAAAAAGTAACTTTAACTACCCGTAAACACCCAGATTCTTTTTCGGGAGTTGACTATGTTACCAAAAAATTCAAGCTTTCTTCAATAAAAAAAGATACGATTTTATTCAAAGGAAGCGCGCGCCTGGCTACAAAATATTTTCCGCAGAATATCAATGTTGCCGCGGTGCTTGCCTTGGCCGGAATCGGAATAGATAAAACAAAAGTGCAGATAATTGCCAGTCCCGAAGTAAACAGGAATATACATGAGATTTTGATCGAATCAAAGTCGGCCAAGATCTTTACCCGGACCGAAAATGTTTTGCATCCGCAAAACCCCAAGACCAGTTTTCTAGCGGTATTATCGGCGATAGCGACATTAAAACAGATTTTGCAACCGGTAAAGATCGGAACGTAGAATTTTTAGGTTGACGTTGCGTCCCCTGGGGGGCGGAACGTAAATAAGGTATGTCCCCGCCAGAAGTCGGTGGGGTTAAATTCGCGTATTAACTTGCTCACCTCCTCTGGAGGTTCGTAAGTTAAGCGCTCATTTAAGAAAGGGGGTGAGTATAAAGATGGCAGAAAAAGTAATGAAAGTAGGAGTAAAAAGAGAAAAAGGTTATCTCTACTATATCGACAAGCAGGGTGATGTCTCTTGTGCAAAAATGGCAAGAGGATCGAAAAAGGGAGGTAGCCCTAAAAAGGTAGCCAAATGCGGCATCAAAAGAAAAGTAGGATACCTTTACTTCTTAGACAAGCAGGGTGATGTCTCTTGCGCTAAGATGAAAAGAGGCGGTAAGAAGAAAAAAAAGAGATAATGTAATATTTTAACATAAAATGGGGTCAGAGCTAATTTATTGGGTAGTAAGAGAAAATAAATTAGCTCTGACCCCATTTTACTTATGCTATAATAGATAATATGAAAAATGAAAG
>Ga0172375_10004037_pt1 | contig 21971 bp, 4 predicted proteins | sample LakKiv1m_FD_114537 | JGI IMG/M metagenome (GOLD analysis project Ga0172375, IMG submission 114537) | Freshwater microbial communities from Kabuno Bay, South-Kivu, Congo - kab_092012_11.1m | ecosystem: Environmental > Aquatic > Freshwater > Lake | place: Democratic Republic of the Congo... | reverse complement strand
AGTGAGATCGGTCGCGATAGGCAGCCACGATTGTCCATCATCGGCGCTGTACAACACCACGTAGGTCAGCGTATCGCCGTCCCCGTCATCGGCAGCCCATGTTACAGTCTGTGTCCCACTCCAATATTCACCGCCAGCGGGGGAAGTCACCATGACCTGAGGCGCATGTTGACTCACGGCTCGTTCGGCGAGCACCGTGCCGCCGTGAGTCAGGGCGACGTGCCTGACTCCAGCAGGATAAGGGATCTGAAGCGAGAAGAAATCCATATCAATGGGTTCCATCGTTTCCGGGTCAACAAAGGCAAGATCGAAACAACGTTCATGGAGCACTTGCTGGCCTTCAGCGCGCAGTTCAAGACAGTAGGCGATCCCAGGCGGCAGTCCATCCGCGACTTGGGATGTGCTCACGCGGTAGAAAGGATCAAGCAACGCCGTGCCGTTTGTGTATACGGTGCCGCTGGTCAACAGGTACTCTGTTGGCTGTGCGGAGACGGCCAGTTCTCCGGCTACTGTCGGGGCCAACGTATTGTAAAGCCGTCCATACGTGAACGGAGAAATCCAACGGCTCGCACAGTATGACATCAGATCATAGGTCGTCTGGCGGTTCAACACCAGCTTCTGCCACACATCGAACCCATACTCCTGAATGGCGGATGTGTTCCCATATTGGGCTTTGGGCCAATCGGTCCCGCTATCTGCCGCACCACACGCGTCCGGCGTATCAGGATGCCGGCGGTTCAAGTTATGACCGATTTCGTGGGCCATGGTCATGTGTTCTCTGGCCCAGTCCTGTCCCCACGCCACGCGGCCGGCCTTCCCCAGAAACGGCGGATCAGATAAGCCTACAGTGCTAACTGCCGCAATCTCTGGTAACCATCCAAAGACCTGGTCGACCGAGCCGTACCGCCATGCATGCCACCATGAATCCCATGCGTTCAACTTGGCAATCAATGCAGACCGATTGGCTCTCAACGCCAGATTCTTGCTCCAGGTGAAGCCCGGCCACTGCATGTAGACCAGCCCTTGGACGTAAGCCAGAGGATAGATCTTTCGCATCCACATGTCGGCACTGGTGATTCTGCTTGTGGGGGATCTGCCTGCGCTGCCAGGAGGCCTGTACGTGATGGGCACATAGCCGACACGCAGCGCCTTCCGCTTGTCGAAGGAAATACTCATGCATCCGCTACCTGGATAGCGGTTGTTGTAGTAGTTGCTTTCGGGCACGGTGTGGTCAGGATTCACCTCGGCACACAGGTCAAGGCTATCATGCAGCTCGACACCAGGAAGAAGGAAGTTAAGACTGCCGTTGGCTTGTTTTCGCCCCGGCTGATCAGGTTCTTTGAGGGGCTGTTTCACCGCGGAAATCGACCCGTTATAGGGTTTGAGAGTGGCTACCAATGTGTTCGCGCGGAAGAGGTATAGGCGCGCCGTGACCCCAGCCACCGGCCCGGCCGCTCCGCCGATGTCAACGTAGAGACGAGCTATCGCGGGTTTCTTTTCCACCAGGGGCACGCTGTTGTTGAGACAGTCGGCTTTTTCGGGAATGTGGAAACACTGGATGGCTTGCGTGATTTCGATCCCCAGGATGGACAGGTCAACCGTCGGGGTGGAAGTAGGTGTAAGCGTCGGCGTTGGCGTAGCGGTAGGCGGTGATGTCTGGGTGGATGTGTAGGTGGGATACGGCGTGCTGGTCGGATAGGGTGAGCTGGACGGATAGGGCGAGTAGGTGGGATACGGATAGGGCGTGCAGGGTGTGCCAGCCAGGGTCGGTGAAGGGGCGCGAGTATCGGTAGGGGCCGGCGTCACCGTGGATGTCTGCGTCGGGGTTCGCGTCGGGGTAAATGTCCGGGTAGGCGTCCACGATGGCGTAGGCGTGGGCGTGGGCGTGGACGTTGGCTTTGGCGTATCCGTGATGCATCGACGGATAGTCGGTGTAGGTGTGGGTGTGTTCGTCGGCTGAGACGTTCCGGTCGAGGTAAGCGTTGGGCCAACGGTGTATGTCGGTTCAGGCGTATAGCTCGGCCACGGCGTATAAGTCGGATTGGGTGGATCGGTCGGACAAACCACGCAGGTCGGAGTCGGGGTCAGCGTCGGCGTTGGTGTGGCCGACGGCGGCAATGTGGGAGTATCGGTGGGCGGCAGTGTCGGTGGCACGGTCGGTGGTGGGACGGTGGGCGGTGGGATGGTGGGCACCTCCGTCGGCGGCGGGATCGTGGGCACAGTGGGCACCTCTTGAACGAGGCGCCCGGCGACCGGCGTCGAGGCGACCTCATGCTGGGCAGCAGCACTGACAAACCAGGTCCCGATGATCGCCCCCGTGGCAATCAGGACCAATACGCCGATCAGACTCAGACGCAGCCCTGCGCGGGGCACACCCACAAAACGCTTTGGAGTCGCCATGATTCATCTCCTCCCGATGCGTCGGCACCCATGAGGTATTAACATCCATGGGAACCTCCTGCTTTCGAAAGCTGCATGCGGAGCTTGGTACAACAGAAAGCAAACCGACAATCCCAACAGCGCGATTTTGCCCAAGCTGACCAGCAAAGCGCTCTAGTGGGGGCATCACATCGCCGCTGATCATGGCAGATCACACAGGCAGAGCGGCAAGTGCCAATAGATGGTTTCTGCGCCAACCCGGATGTTGCCCCGTGTCTCCGCGACATTGCCATCGCTGTCACGTATGCTCAGGGTGATGCGATGTCTCCCTGGTGACAGTTGATCTGTCTTTTAGCTTAACTTGCGACCAATAGAGCAACCCCGCAAAAGGGATTTTTTCACGGCCCCCACCTGGGGGCCGTGATTCACCCTTGCGGCTCTACGGTCGAACGTTTTTGAGCACCAGCGGCAGGAACAGGTGGCGATACTCTACCGTCTCGAAGGACCAAGTAAGCGGCGCTGTCATCGGATTGGCAGAACCGTCTCGGGCCATCAGCATGGCCGTATAGACCGTCGCGCCGACCAAACCAGCGTGCGTCGCCGTGACCACCGTGCCAGCCTCGTTCCAGGTGTAGAACCAGCCGCCGGGATCGGGTGTCAGCGCCAGGTTCAAGCTTAGCGGTCCGATTTGCTCGGTAAAGGTGATGACGATGGGTGCGGTCAATACTACCCCGGTTGCGCTGCTGGCCGGAGAATGCGCAATCACGCCCGGCGGTGTGGTGTCGGGTATGATCCACTGGTAAGCTACGCCGCCAGCAGTGACGCCGTCAATACGCTCACTGATCGCCATCTCAAATTCGAGTCCGACGGGGCCACCGAAGACTAGCCCTACGGCAGCTTGTTCATCCGCCAGCATTGGTACCGCGCCAATGGTAGCCGAAACCGCGCCGGTGACGCGAATCTCTTTCGTCGCCGTCAGCACCTCAATACCACTGTCCCATCTTGCGCCGTAGGCCAGCCAGCGGTCAAACAAGGTCGCAGGTAATCGCACGGTGATAGTGCCAGTAACAGGGAAGGTCATGCGATGAATGACGACATCAACATCCTTGGGCCGGTCGTAGGTATTGACCAGTTGTACCTCGGCCTGCTCGACATTCAATGCTCCCATCAGCCTTGAGCTAGAGTTGTCATAGATATTTACGTTACGCCACGAAACGTTGTTATCCCATGGAACCCACTTGTCCGAGCACTCTCGCCCCCGATCGTAAGGGTCATCAATGGCATCTATAACGGTTTTTAAGCAGGTGTGGCCATCCCGCGTAGGCCGCCATGGCGTGCTGATGATACGCTCCTCGCCTGGCAAAAGATTCGTGAAAGGAATTGCACCAATCCACGCCCAGGCACCACACTCCACGGCTAACGAAGGCTCGTGCCAGTACACGTCTTCTATGCCACTGGTGACGACCCCGCCCCGGTTGTGCAGGCGCACATATACCGTGTTGGTGATTCCCTCAATCGGATCTTGGTGAATGAGGCCACCATCAGCGTGGTGGCGCACCCAGACGTCGGGTGAATAATACCAGTCATTGATGTCGCTAGGCACATCCCCATTGTCTCTGTCGTTATCCTTAGTGTAAGCGTCGGGTGGCCATGGAAGGATGCGCAGTGTGCGCGAGAGAACGTCGTTGGCTGGGTATTCGTCACCAGGCAGCGCACTCTGGCTAGTGATGGTATAGTGGCCCAGAACAGTGAGCGTGTAGGCGGGAAATGTTAACAATGCCCAGCCAGATGGCGAGATAACGCCGCTGTTCAGCGACTGCTCATGGACGGCCACGCCGGCCTGGGTGATCGTGTAGGTGACCGGTACATTGCTCTCGATATCACTGCCAACGTTACGCAGCCAGACAAAAGGGTTAAAGGCTTTGCCCACAGGCCACGCACCGCTTGGCGCGACCGCCACTACAGCCACATCATGCATCGGAGGCGGACATGTAGAAGCAATCCCGGTTACTGGGTGATCGCCGGTGATGACCACAGTTCCACGAAAGCCGTTGGGTATGTCAGGGATAGTAGCAACATGGTACACTTTGCTTTCAAAAGGAGCAAATGTGTCAACAAAACTATGGACAATGGAACCGCCAGGGGGATAGTGTCCAACATAGAATACATGAGCAGTAGTTGTCCTGTCAGCATTGCGGTTGGTTACGGTATAGACCGTGGTCTCATGGCAAACGGGCAGGGCCAGAGGCAGCGTGGGTGTAGGTGTGGGTATCGTGCTTGTTTGGTATGGACTCTGCGATGGCGTTGCCCATGTACTGGGCATGAAAGAGATCAGGAATAGTATACCCATTCCTGCCATTCCTATAGCTGTCAAGAACAGTGAGCGGAATGAGTTAGTACGTTTCAGAATTGTGCGGTTCATGGTTCCCTCCCTAAAACAAGCATGTACAGTCATGTCAGATGATGAAGTTGTCATGGCGCATGGAGGAGGTACGGATCTGTCAGAAGTTACCTCCGGGTATGAGACTACCAAGACTTACAGCCCTCCTCCAAGAATGCATCGAGGCCCGTCAGGAGTTTTCGTCCATCGTTGATATCGTTGCAAGTGACCGATACCGGCGTTATGTCACCGCAAAGCCACGAGGTGTTTTTCATCTATCAAGGAAGCGTAGGTTCGGCTGCCAACGATCCTGCCATCGTAAAACCATTGGCAGGTATAGTCCACGCTGTGCCCCAGCACGCAAGACCATTGGCAAGTACAACTCATGCTGCGCCCTGGCCCGCAAGCCAAAACTCACCGCCTGGCTGTCCCCCGAGGCCAGGACGACGGTCACCCGCTCCGTCGTTGTGGCCCGGAAGCCCGATGGTATGACGACTACAACCTCATAGGTGCCGGCAGGCACATCGCGGAACTCGTATGAGCCGTTGCCGCGCGCGGTGGCCGTGGCAATAATCGCCGCTGTGTCTGTGGCCAGCAGTTGCACCTCCACGCCACCAAAGCCCGGCTCACCATCAGTCATGCTTTTGTTGCCGTCCAGATCATGGAATACGACACCACTGATGGTGCCGACCGGCCGGTCGCCGAAATCCGCTGCCGCGTTGCCGCCCGCCGGCACGGTGACAGTGATCGCGTTACGCGTGCTCGTAAAGCCGGCCGGATCGGTCTCCGACACGGTGTAGATGCCAGCGTTCAGATCGAGGAACTGATAGCTGCCACTGCTGGTGGTCGTGATCGTGCGTGACACGACGCTCCCTGCCAGCGAGACGCGTGCGCCACTGATGCCGGTCTCAGCCTCATCCAGCCGATCGTTGCCGTTTGCATCCTGGAACACCACGCCGCCGACCGTGCTTGCGATCTGTACGCCGAAGCTGGCGGTGGCGCCATGCCCGGCTGTCAGTGCGATCGGCCGCGAGGTCGGCGTCGTCGCCGCCAGGCCGGCCGGCAGGATTACCGACGCAGTATACGCGCCGGCTGACAGGTCGCTGAACAGGTAGTAACCGTCGGCGCTGGTGACGGTCTGGCCTGCTAGCCCACCGTCGGCCGCCCGTAAGGTGACGGTGATGGCGCCGACGCCGTGTTCCAGCGCGCTGCGCACGCTGTCCCCGTCGGTGTCGAAGAAGACCGCGCCGCTAACCGTGTTGGCTGCCAGCAGACCGAACTGGACGCTGCTCAATTGCCCTTCGGTCACAGCCAGGGCCAGTTCTCGCTCGGTCGTGGGAGCAAAGCCAGGCGGGACCACCAGCGCCAGCCGGTAGGTTCCTGCCGCGACGTCGAAGAGGTAGCTCCCATCCCCCGCGGTGGTGGTTTCCGCAACAGGCGTGCCGTCCGGTTGCACCAGGCGCACGCCGACGCCGACCAGCGACGGCTCGGCCGGATTCAGACGGCCGTTTCCGTCCAGGTCGTTGAAGACGCGCCCGGCGACCGCTCCATGTCCGGTCGCCACATAGCGCCGGCCGAAGTTGACATTGGCTGTGCTGTCGGCCGCGGCCCAGGCAGTCGCACTAACGGGCGTCGTCGCCAGGAAGCCTGGCGCGGGAGCGACCGTGACGGCGTACGCGTCCGGGATCAGATCGAAGAACGCGTACTCGCCATTGCCAGTCGTGGTGGCCGTCATCACCTCGGTATCGGTCAGCGTCCACAGGCTGACGACCACACCGCCCAGGGGGCGCTCACCGGGTTCGGCCACGCCGTTGGCGTTGGCATCGTTGTACACTCGGCCAGCGATCACGGCGCGCGAGGTATGGGTGGCAATCGCTTCAGTGCCGATGAAACGGTCGCCAAAGTTGATCATGGCCGGGCCGAAGCCCCTGACCACATCGGGCGTCGTGCTCACGTGATCCTCGGCGTTGGCGGCCGCGATCTCGTATACGCCGTCCACCAGAGAGAAGACGTAAGCACCGCTGACCGTAGTGGTGTAAGTCTGTACGACCTGCCCACCCTGCTTCAACTGAACGGTGATGCCGCTGATGCCGGGTTCATCCGGACTGCGCTGGCCGTTTCCGTCGTCGTCGCGGAAGACGGAGCCGCTGATCCCCGCGCCCGGCAGGAAGTCCACAAAGTCGGCCGCCGCGCCTTTCTCGGTGCTGAGATAGAGGGTGCGCGTGTTGGGGGTGAGACTGGTGTAGCCTGGGGAATCACTCTCGATCACCGTCAATGAGCCGACAGGCAAACCGTTGATCTGATATGTGCCATTGCCGATGGTAGTAGCCTGTCCAACCGGGTTCCCCTTTTCGTCCCGGACAGTGATTTCCACACCGGGGAGCCCGTGATGATTGGGGTCGAGCGCCCGACCGCGCAAGGCGCCGAGCGGCGTATCGTTGACAATTGTGCCCGTTTGCCGGCCACCGCGCACAAGGGCAGCCGAGGCCCCGCTGGCCGCCAGTCCGAAGCTTACGTTCTCGCCCTGGGCTGGATCGTTCAATGCCACTGCGAACGGATTTTCTGTAACAGAAGACCAATCGTTCGGAGGTACGACCTCCACCAGGTAACTGCCCAGATCCACGGCCATGAACAGATAGGAGCCATCGGCTGCCGTGTCAGTTTCACGCACAGTAGCGCCGCCCGGAGTCGTTAGACGCAAGTGCACGCCACCCACACCCAATTCCCCGTCACCGCGCACGCCGTCCAGATTGAGGTCATTGTACACCGCGCCGACGACGCACGGATCATACTGGATGTGAAAATTCACGGTCGCACTGCCGTAGGCCGATACATGGACTTCTGTCCAGGGGTCATCCCATGGCCACCAACCTACCGGATGCCACCAGTCACTGTTGCCATACGGTGGCCTAAGGAGATGCACCCAGTAGGCGCCGGATGTGACTTCTTGGAAGAGATAGCTGCCATCGGTTGCCGTCATGGTGGTTTGGATCCGGACAGAGCGTTCGTTGTTCCACAACTCTACTGTCACATCGCGCAAGGGCACATCGCTCCATTCCGACACCCACGCCCAACTGGGAAGTGTATACGCTGCTCCCGGATTGATCAAGGCAACAACGATGCCGGTGACAGTACCCAGGCGAGTATTGCCGAAGTCAACACGGCTGCTGCTGCTGGGCGACAGGTGGACGCACACCGGGTTGGGCGAGGTGTTGACAAAGCCCTCGGGAACAGTCTCCTCAACACAATAGGTGCGAGCGATCAGGTTATCGAACTGATAGCGTCCCATGGCGTCAGTCCGCACCCTGGCCACCAGCGGTCCCCGGCAAGGAGCCCTCACACAGATGACAAACTCATAAAGCGTGATCTCTACCCCGCCCATGCCGCGTTCGCCAGAGGTGCAGATGCCGTCGCCGTTCCTGTCGTAGCACTTGGTGCCGTAGATCGCGCCAGCCGTGTAGTCGCCGAAGCTGACACTGCTACTGCCACCTATAGGAACGAACAGCGTAATCTCATTGAGCGTAGAACTGGCGAACCCAGGAGGATCGGTCTCCACCACCGTGTAGGTACGGGATATCAGGTTGCGAAACGTGAAACTGCCATCGCCGGTGGTGGTTGCGGTGATGGGCGAACCATCGTAAAGTGTAATCGTCACGCCACCGATGCCGTCTTCGCCGCGGTCACGACGGCCGTTGCCGTTCAGGTCGTTGAAGACCTCGCCGCTAAGCGTCCCTGCTTCAAAGTCGCCAAAGTCCGCGCTGGCAGCGCCACCTTCCTCCAGGCCTACGATCACTGTGTTCGGGGTACTGCTTGTAAAGCCCACAGGATCGATTTCGACCACCGTGTAGCGACCCATACTCAAGCCGCTGAAACTGTAACTGCCGTTGCCGAAGGTTCGGGTTGTTGAGATTACCTGATTGGTTACATCCAACAGCAGTTGTACCTCCGCCCCGCCGAGGCCACCTTCGTCAGGCTCTCGCGCCAGATTGCCGTTGAGATCGTTGAAAACCACACCGCTGATCGAGCCGGGCCACTGAAACCCGAAGTTGGCGCTGGCGCTGCCGCCGTCGGCTACCAGCACCGGCTGGCAGTTGGGGGTTGTGTTGACCAAGCCCGGCGGCGGGATCACGCAGACGGTGTAGTTGCCGGGTGCCACGTCCGCGAAGAGATAGTCGCCATTGCCGTCAGTAAACGCGTTGCGGATAATGCCGTTGATCAACTGTACGTGCACTCTGCCGAAGCCATTCTCGTCCGGATAATCGTATTCGCCGTCACCATCCCAATCGTGGAAAACTGTGCCGCCGACCGTGCCGATGCGTTGATCGCCGAAACTGGCACCCGCGCTACCATCTATGGGGACTGAGACACTCCGGCTGTTGGGGGTTGTGCTGACGTAGCCGGGCGGATCTGTTTCGACAACTGCGTAGGCGCCGGGTGCTACGCTGGTAAACTGATAGGAACCGTCGCCGGCCGTGGTTCTGGTGATCGGCGAGCCATTGTACAGCGTGACTGTCACGCCGCCGATGCCTCGTTCCTGCTCGATTTGCTGCACCCCATCGCCGTTGGCGTCGTCGAAGACCACGCCACTGACTGTGCCGACGAGCCGATCACCGAAGTTCGCCGTGGCGCTGCCGCCGGCCGGCACTGAGACGATGTAATGGTTCGGCGTCGTGCTGACGTAGCCGGGCGGGTCGGTCTCGATCACGGTGTAGGTGCCGGAAATGACGCCGCTGAACTCGTAAGTTCCATCGGCATTGGTGGTGCGGGTCGAGCCGTCGCTCAGCGCCACAGTAACACCGCCGATCCCCAACTCGCCGGGACCCTGCCGGCTGTTTCCGTCGCTGTCATTGAAGACGATGCCGCCCACCGTGCCGCCGAGCCGGTCACCGAAGTCGGCCGTCGCCGCGCCGCCGGTAGCGACGTATACGATGCGTTGGTCCGGCGTGGTGCTGAAGTAGCCGGGTGGATTGGTCTCGACCACGGTGTAGGTGCCGGATACGACGTGCGTGAAGCGATACGAACCGTCGCTGAAGGTAGTCGTGCCTGTTACGACCACACTGTCCTGCCACAGCTCGACGGTCACGCCGCCCAGTCCCCTTTCGCCGGGATCCCGGTGGCTGTCGCCGTTTTCGTCATCGAAGACCGTCCCGACGACTTCACCGATGGAATGATCGCCGAAGCTAGCGCCGCCCCCGCCGCCGATAACGATGTAGACGTTGACGCTGTTGGGTGTTGTGCTGAAGTAGCCCTCCGGGTCGGTCTCGCTGAGCGTGTAGGTGCCGGCCGCCACGTCGGTGAAGAGATAGGCGCCATTACCCACCGTCGTGGTTGTCATCGTCATGCTGTCGCTCAACGTGATCGTTACGCTGCCAATGCCCGGTTCGCCGGCGTCCTGGACGCGATTGCCGTTCAGGTCATCAAAGACTACGCCGCCGACCGCGCCGGCGCGCTCATCGCCGAAGTTAGCTATGGCGCTCCCGCCGGCTGTCAGGCGCACCGGTACCCGATCGCTGCTGGTGCTGATGAAGCCGTCCGGGTTCAGTTCCAGCACGGCGTAGTTGCCGGGTGCCATGGTGGCGAAGCCATAGCCGCCGTCACCGCTGGTCGTGGTCGTGGTGATAAGACCCTCTGCGCCCCACAATTGCACCTCTACGCCGCCGAGGCCCAGTTCGCCGACATCTAACCGGCCGTTGCAGTTGAAGTCATTGAAGACGACGCCCTGGATACTGTTCACTTCCCGGAAACCGAAGTTGACCGCTGCGCTCCCGCCCGCCACCAGACGGATGTTACGACAAAGCGCGCCGGTCGCGACGAAGCCATCCGGCGCAACCGCGCACACCTCATACCGGCCGGGCGCCACGCTGAGGAAGGCGTAGGTTCCGTCACCGCTGGTGACAGCGCTTGTCACGACCGCGCCGCCCTGCTGCAGCTCGACGCGCACGCCGCCGAGGCCCGGCTCGCTGTAATCGCGCCGGCCGTTGCCGTTCCGATCGTTGAAGATTGTGCCGCTCACACTCGCCGCCAATCGCAGGGGAATACTGACCACGACGCTGCCGCCTGGAGGCAGGTAGACAGTCCGGCAAGTCACAGATACAAAACCGGGCGGCGATTCTACGCACATCCTGTAAGTGCCGGAAGACATGGCCGCGAACATGAAGGTGCCGTCGCCGCTGGTAGATGTTGTGCCGACCCGGGTCTCATCCCGCCACACAGTGACCATCACACCGCCGGTGCCAGCTTCGCCAGCGTCCGGGGTCCCGTCACCATCCAGATCGTGAAACACCACGCCCCGGATCGTGCCGGCCGGCTGATCAATGAAGTTAGCCGTGGCGCTGCCACCTGGGGGTACCGACACGTTGACGACGTTGGGCGTCACGCTGACGTAGCCGTCGGGATCCGTTTCGCGCACGGCATAGGCGCCCGCCGCAATGCCCCTGAAGATGTAGGAGCCATTGCCGACCGTGGTTGTCATGGCTGTCGCACCGTTGATCAGCTCGACGGTCACACCTCCGATGCCCTCGTTCGGATCCAGCACTCCATTCCCGTTCCAGTCATCGAAGACCGTGCCGCTGACCGTGCCAGCCAGTTGATCACCGAAGCTACAACTCGCGCTGCCGCGTGCCGGCACCGAAACCGGACAACTGTTGGGCGTCGTGCTGACGTAACCGGTCGGGTCAGTCTCGATGACCGTCACCGTATACGGGCGCGACTCGACAAACACGAAGATGAAAGTACCATTGCGGGCCGTAGTCGTTGTGTTGGTGTGGCCGTTAACCAACTCTACGATCACGCCTCCGATACCACCTTCGCCCTCCTCCTGAACGCCATTGCCGTTCAGATCATTAAAAACTACGCCGCTGACAATGCCGGCGGGCTGATCGCCGAAGCTGACTGACGCGCTGCCACCGGATGGCACCGAGACCGCATGACTGTTAGGTGTAGTGCTGAAACAATACTCAGGATCGGTCTCGATGACGGTGTAGGCACCGGGCAGCACACCTACGAAGGTATAGAGACCGCCGTTGGCTGTGAGTGTGGTGCGCCGGCTGCCATCACTCAAGGTGATCAAGACACCATCAACGCCGGTCTCACTGGCATCGTCTCGCACACCGTTGCCATTCAGATCGTTGAAGACCATGCCGCTCACCTGACCGACGCGCTGGTCGCCAAAGTTGCAGCTCGCACTACCACCCTGAGACACCGACACGGAGCAGCTATTCGGCGTCACGCTGAAATAGCCGGGTGGATCAGTCTCGACCACGGTGTAAGGGCCTTTCCGGACATCGATGAACTGGTATGTGCCGCTGATATCGGTAGTCGTCGTGATCTCCACGCTGTTGACCAGCCGGATGATTACACCCCGAATGCCCGGCTCGTCCGAGCTTTGTTTGCCGTCGCCATCGAGGTCGTCAAAGACCACGCCGCTTACCGTGCCGGCCTGCTGGTCGCCGAAGTTGGCCGTCGCGCTGCCGTCAGGCGGAACGAAAATGCCGACATCGTTGGGTGTGGTGCTGTAGTAACCGGGCAAGTCGGTTTCAATCACCGTGTAAACATCAGGAAGAACAGCGGTGAAGCGATACATCCCTTGATTGTCGGTGGAGGCGTTAGCGACGACTTGGCTGCCCTTGATGAGTTGGATCGTCACGCCTTGAATGCCGGCTTCGTAGGGACTCTGCTGACCATTTCCGTCGAGGTCGTTAAAGACCACGCCGCCAACGATCCCTCTTCCCTGGTCACCGAAGTTGACCGTGAAATCGCCGCCGACTGGCGGCAAGGGAATGTCGTTGGGCGTGGTGCTGACGTAACCGACCGGGTCGGTCTCCGTCACCCTGAGCAGATATACCCCTTGGAGGGAAATCCCTTTGCATTGATAGAAGCCGGTAGTATCCGTGGTGAGCAATATCGGAAAGATGGGAGTGGGTTCCCCGTAGACGAGAATTGTGACGCTGACCCCCGCAATACCTGTCTCACCGGGGTCCTGGAGACCATTGCCGTTCAGGTCGTTGAAGACCACGCCGCTGATCGTCGTCCCGGGCGGAATAGTGGGCACCTCTTGAACGAGGTGCCCAGCGGCCGGCGTCGAGGCGACCTCGGGCCGGGCAGAAACGGCAGTCGCGTTGACACACCAGATCCCGATGATCGCGCCCGCGGCGATCAGGGCCAGCAAGCCGATCAGGCTCAGACGCAGCCCCGCGTGGGGCACGCCCACAAAGCGCTTTGAAGTCGCCATGATTGACCTCCCCCGAAAATGCGTCGGCGCCCACGCGCCATTTTCATCTATCGTTGATGTCGTTGTAAATGGCCGATGCCAGCGTTATGTCACCGCAATAGCCAACCTATCCCTTGAAAATAACCGGCAAATAGAGAAGGAGGCGGTTGACCACACCAGACGAAGGTTTGAAAACAACCGGCAAATAGAGAAGGAGGCGGTTGACCACACCAGACGAAGGTTTGAAAACAACCGGCAAATAGAGAAGGAGGCGGTTGATCATACCAGGCGAAGGTCTGGTCGTCGTGACAAAGGGGCCTGTGCCATTGGGCAGTCTGCTATAGGCTACACCAGGTCGGCTATCGGGGTATTCGGCTTTGTCCTCCACAAACCCGTCGGGGCGCAACAACCGAACGACACCATTCTTGTCGACCAGGTCGAGACCGGTCCTGTTCTTGAAGAAGACGAGCACACCTTTCGCAGGGATCACATTGCCTGCTGGAATGGTGTAGGTAGGGCTGTCGCTGAACGGGCGCGATTGCGCCGCGGCACTCAGCATCCAGCCGCCCAGATCCCAGGAGAATTCATTGTCGTTATATAGCTCGATATACTCGTCGATGTTCTTGGCCGCGTCGTTCGCCAAGCCGTCCGAATTCCGGCTGGGGCCGGGCTGGGGCATGAACTCGTTGAGCGTGATGCGGATCATCTGGTTGGCACGACCAGGCGTTGGAGTGAATCCTTGCGTGAAGCTGCCGGTGCCGTCCGGTGTCCGGCTGTAGGACACGTCAGGGCGGCTGTCGGAATACTCGAACACGTCCACCACAGCATTGTCAGGGGAAGCGGGCCGCAACAAACGCACCGTATCGCCAGCATCGTCTAGTTCCACACCGGTTTGGCTGCGGAAAAAGACCAGGAACCCCCTTGGGGCGATCGTCGTGCCTATCGGTATGGTATACGGACGGCTGCCATCGGCCACATCGTCCAAGATCCAGTGGCTCAGGTCCACGGAAGCGTCGCTGCGGTTGTTATACAATTCGATGTACTCGTCGCCGGCGTCCGCTTTGCCATCCTTGTTCCAATCCGAAACCGGCTGAGGCATGAATTCATTGATGACTACCCCATCAGGCAGGCTTGTTGGCACAGGTCCGACCGGAAAATGGTCCGGGTGCCCGGTCAGATCGGCACAGTACGTGCCATTGAGATACAGTTTGAGGGGAAGCTCGTGGATTTCAGCCTCATAGTTGCCGGCTTCAGATGCCGAAACCCATCCACCCGCCTTGTACGGGAGAAACACGCCGGGACGCCGGTACGGTGGCATTTGAGTGATGTTCGCTTGCATGCGCAGAGCGTCTTGACTGGATAGCGACACGGTCAGCGAAGGGAGAACATCGACACTGGCTGCTACGAAGATGTCAAAGAAGCTGTAGGCGGGTTCTTGCAAGGTACATGGTTCCGGCGGCACGATTTTTCCGCACCCTTTTGGACTCGGGGGACTGGGATAAGTGTCGCTGATCGGCGCGCCCGCATAGAAGCTCTCCGTGCGAATCTGTCCGAGGGACTTGCGGGAGTCGTTCGTTCCGACTTTCGCGTTGAGTCCCACCATGAGACTGTTTTTCAGGGTCGCGACAGGGACACACTGTACCGCGCCTTTCATCTCGATGGAGATCACCTCGGTGTTGATCAGCAGCATCTTGCCGGCGGGATCAAGGACAGCCTGCTCGCGTTGGATGATGGTGGGTCCCACCAGTGTGCCCGCGGAGCATGTCCAGGTCGTTGGCGACCAGGGACAACCGGGATTTGGCAGCAACTTGATTTCGAGATGGGTGAGCTCGGAATCAAATTGGTCTCTGCCGCCTGCCAAACCCAACACTATCGTGGACGTTGTCAGTATCAGAAGAGGAAGAGCGATCATCAGTAGAACCAATACCATTGTCTGGCGTCGAGTTCGGCGAAGCCTGATGTTCATCGCATCCCTCCTGATGTGCTAAGTTTGAGGATCTCACCGTCCTTGACGGGAGTATGTTCTACTGCCTTGCCACCACAAAAAGATCCCACGACAACACTGTCGTGGGATCTGCAAAATCGGCGGCCAGGGTATGGGCTGTAGACCCACGCAGGCTCACCCCACTACATTTCTGGTATGGAATTGGCTATATCAGTATGCACGGGTCGACCTATTCATCTTGCGCAAATTCGGTATACTACTGTTTGACGCCCTTGTCAATAGGTTCTCCAAGTTTTTCGGGGTTCTCCCGACCATGTAGAGCATGAGCGCTCAACTGCTGGCCGACATCCTCGTGAGGTACAGTCTTACCACCCCAGCGGTTGTTACGGTGTTCCTAACCCAGACAAGCCGGAATCAAACGACTCACGCAAAGGCGCCAAGACGCCAAGAAAACTCTTTGCGGCTTTGCGTGAGAATTTCTTGCTGGCTATACAAGAATTTCGCCTAGCACCCTCCGCTTTGCCACCAGGTGTCGCGCCGCGTGAAGGTAAAGCGCCACCACTTGACTTCGATCCGATAGCCCGCCTCTCCGCAGATACTACAGCGCGTGTCTTGCAGGCTGAAGCCCCCGGCCATGCCGTACTCGACACACGTCTGACAGGTGCCGGTGATCTGGCCGTAGATGTAGGCCACCGCCTCGATGGCCTCAAATGGCCACTCGAGCAGCCCCCCGCGCACCCCGCCTGTGATACTGCCTCCGCCACACACCTTGACCGACAACTCGTTCTCACAGTAATCTATCTTTCCGCTTCCTGAGACGTCCAGGCTGAACTCCGCGTAAGCCTCGATCCCGATCTTGAGCGTGCGGCTGCGGATGGTGATTTGCCACGCGGCGAGCGGCCATGACACTTTCATGTTGGCCGTGGCCGTCACGTTAATCTCGCCGCTATCTTTCCACTGCCCGGCGTAGGGGCCCGATTCGCAGCACTTGCTGCACAGCTCGCCCGTCACCTTCCACTTGCCCTCGAATTCCACACTCGGCGCGCTGGGGAGGAAGCGCAGGAGGGCGCTCAGCCGGTTGGCCCATGCCAACAGGCCCAGGTTGTGCTCGGATTCATAGCTGATGCTGTGACACGTCCCGGCGGCCCAACCCAGCGGATCGATCCGGTTGACCGGGTCGTTCAGCGCATACACGTACAGATTGGTAGCATCCATATACCCCAGGGGATCAGGCTGGAGGAAACGTCCCAAGTCAGGATCGTAAACCCGATCACGGCTGTCATAGAGAGCCAAAGCCGCGTCCCAACGCCGCGCGGCGAAGCGATAGGGGTTGGCGACCGTCTCCTGGAGCAGCACTTCCCGGCCAAAGCCATCGTAACCGTAGCTGTTGAGCAGATCGCCCGCCGGATTCACCAGGTGAACGATCGAGCCGAGGCCATCGCGCAGATAGAAGGCGGGAGCGCCGCCGGCGACGCGGGCCAACTGGCCGTCCACCACCGGGGCCAGCACATACTGGCTCACCAGCGTATCAGCGGCGTCGTATTCCGCCAGCACGGTGGCGCCCAGCTCGACGCGATCATAGACAAACCGGGTGACGGCGCCGTTCACGTCCTGAGCCACGCGACGGTTGAACGCATCGTAGCGGTTGGTTTCCTCGACGCCCGGCCCGCGCACTCGCTCCAACATCCCCTCGTAGGTGTAACTGGACGTCAATTCCTGACCATCCCGGTCGGCTTTGACCAGGTTGCCGTTGGCGTCGTAGGTGTAGTTCACCGTCTGAGGACCGACCTGTTGAAGCAGCCGGTTGGCTGCGTCGTAGGTGTAGTTCACCGTCACCGTATCGGAGATCCAACGCGTGCGATTGCCGGCCGGATCATAGGTGAACGCCTGGTTGTAGGCGATGCTGCCCGTCCGGCTTTCAGTCACCAGTTGCCCGGCGGCGTCGTAGCCGTAGTCCACTGCATCGCCGTTCAGGAACGCCTGGCGCGTGCGATTGCCCGCCGCATCGTAGATGTAGGATAGTCTGTCGAGCAGCGCGCCATCGGGCCGGGCGTAGCGCATCTCTGTGACGCGGCCGGCGTCGTCGTAACCGGAAACGACCCGGATGCCGTTGGGCAGGGTGTCGGTGATCGGCCGGCCCGCCGCATCGTAGTCAAAGGTGAAGAGCTGCCCACCTTGCGTCACCGAGATCCGTTGCCCCGCGGCGTCGTAGGCGTAATCGGTCGTCGTGCCGTCTGGCCCGGCCAGGCTGAGCCGATGGCCGGCGGCATCATAGGTGTAGCCGACGGTCTTGTGCAGCAGGTTATCGGTCACGGCCGAAGGCCGGCCGATCGCATCGTAGGTGATCTCGACATCGGTGTTCGGCCCCACCACTTTGAGCAGATACCCCGCCGCGTCGTAGGTGCGCGCGGTGGAAGTACCGTCGGGATACGCCACCGACACCGGTCGGCCCGCGGCATCGTAGCCAAACCCGATGGTGTCGCTGTTCGGGTGGGCGACGGCGAGCAATTGGCCCGCAGCGTCATAGGAGTAACGTGCAACCTGGTCGAGCGGATCGGTGGTATACGTCATGCGGCTGGCCGCGTCGTAGGTGAAGACCGTGCGGCTGCCTTTCGCATCGGTGATCGCCGTCCGGTTGCCCACGGCGTCGTAGGCGTAGGACGTGGTATGGCCTAGCGGATTGGTCTCGCTCAACGGCCAGTTGACGGCGTTGTAGCTGTAGGTGGTTGTGCGGCCCTGGTTAACCGTACCACCTGCCGGGATAGCCTCCGTCACCGACGTGCGATTGCCCTCGGCATCGTAGGTGTATGCTTTCCCCTCGCCAAGCGGGTTGGCCTCCGCGATCAACCGGCCGACCGTGTCGTATTGGTAGCGCCAGGCCTGCCCCAGCGGATCCGTGCGCTGAGTCAGCCGTCCGCCGGTGTCGTATGCGAAGGCGTTCCGATGGTCCAACGGGTCGATTTCGGCCGTGCGGCGATTGGCGCCATCGTATTCGTAGCGAGTGGCCTGCCCCAGCGGGTCGGTGATCTCCACCAGGTTAGCGCTGCCATCGTACCGGTAGCCGATGCTGTCTCCCAACGCATTGACGACCTGGGAGGGCCGATTAAGCGCATCATACCGGTAGGTCGTCGTCCGGCCGTCGGGATCGATCGCCTCGACCCGGTTGCCGACCGCATCATAGCGGTAACGCGTTGCATTGCCCAGCGGATCGGTGACCTGAAGGGTCTGCCCCAGCGCGTCATACTGGTACACCGTCTTGCGGCCGTTGGGATCGGCGACCGCGATCACCCAATCCATCTGCCCGTAAGCATACGTCGTCGTCAGGTTGAGCCGGCCTGGCCCGGAATCGACTTGCTCGGTGAGACGCCGGTTCGCAGCATCATACGTGTAGGCGGTGACCATCCCGCGGGCATCCGTGACCGAGAGCAGATTGCCGACCGGGTCGTACTGGTAGGCCGTCTCCAGGTTCAGCCCCCCGCTGTCCTGGCGGATGGCGATGATACGGTTGATCGGGTCGTAAGTCATATCCGTGGCCACGCCGCCCGCGCTCACGGTGCGCACCAGGTTGCCGGCCGCGTCGTAGCTAAACGCGGTTGTCCAATCAAGCCGGTGGCAATCACGCGTCTCGCGTACCCGCCGGTTGAGGGCATCATAAACGTAACAAGTCAGCGCGCCGTCTGAGGCAGTCGTCCCGAGCACGTTGCCATTGGCGTCATAGGCATAGTCGGTCGCCAGGTTCAGCCCGCCGGCGTCTACCACCCGGCGCACCAGGCGGTTGAAGCTGTCATAGGCATAGGTGGTGTTACGGTCGTTCGGATCGGTGACGCCAATCAGGTTGCCGGCGCTGTCGTACGCGCGGCGCGTGATGTTTCCCAGGGCATCCACGGTCTGGATAAGACGGTTGAACGCGTCGTAGGCGAACGTCGTCGTGTGGTCGCTGGCATCGGTCTCGCTGATCTTGTTGCCGGTGGCGTCATAGCCAGTGCGGGTCGTCGCGCCCAGGGGATCGGTCACAGCCACCAACAGGTTACGCATGTCATATTGGTAGGTCGTGTTGTTCCCATCCGCATCGGTCAGCCGCGTGCGGTTGCCGTTGAGGTCATACTCGTAGCGGATGCTGCGACCCAGGGCATCCGTTGCTGAGATACGCTGGTTGAAAGCATCATAGGTGTAAGTCGTGGTGTGACCGTTGGCGTCGGTGGCTTCCAGGAGGTTGCCGTAGGCGTCGTAGACCTCACGGGTGATGTTGCCCAGGGCGTCGGTGGTCGTGACAACGCGCTGATAGACGAGCGATGACGACGCGGCCACGGAAGTGAAGGTCAACTTTGCGAGGTCGGAAGCGGGCCGCGTCTCCGGCGCCACGGCCAGGGCCAGGCTGCTCCCTTTGATGATTATCGGCAGGTAGATCAATTGCGGCGGGACGGTAATCAGGGAGGTGGCCGTTGCCGTGAGATGATCGGTATCCATCACCTCCAGGCGGGCCACTTTGTGCCCGGAGCTCGTATACCGATGGCTGGCAATCTTGATTGTGGAATAGGGCGTATCGTAATGGCCGTCGTCCTCCCAATCCCAGCGCACCAACAGATCGGCCGCCGCGGTCTCAAGATCCCAGGATGAGGACGCATCGAACAGGAAGCTGGCCGGTTGCGACTCACCTGTCGGCGTGACGACAAAGCTGGCGTGCGGTGGGGCCAGGTAGTACACCTCGAGCTGCGTGGTGTGGCCGTTGGGGTCGGTTTCGCCCGTCCGCGTGCCGCTGGAGTCGTAGGTAAAAGAAGTCGTCTGGCTCAGGGCGTCTGTGATCCCGATCTGATTGCCGGCGGCGTCATAGGCATACCGCGTCGTGTTCCCGGCCGGATCGATCTGGCTGATCTTCTGGTTGAAAACCGGCTCGTAGGCATAGGTGGTCACTAGCGGCGTTTCCCCGGATGCGGGGGCGGGCAGGCGCTCTTCCCGGAGCAGGTTGCCCTGTTGCAGCCGGTCGTCGCTGACCTCGTCGTAGGTGAATTCTTTCCGATCACCCTTCGGATCGGTGACAGATGTCTGCTCGCCGTTGTAGTTGTAGGTGAATCCGGTGATCAGCGGCGCGCCGCTGCCCGCCACCCCTGCCGACGCCCATGTCACCTGGCGCACCAGGCCGCCTACCGCGTTGTAGTCATATTGGGTCACGCGTCCCGATTGGTCGGTCACCGTCGTTCGCGTGCGTGCCGTATTCATTGCCCCGGTGTCGGCGGCAGGATCGAGCAATTCATACGCCAGGTAGATGGTCCCCACACCGTTGGAGCCACAGCAGCCCGACCCTGCGCTGTTGATCTGCTGCCGGATCACGCGATCATAGGCATAGGAGGCAGGATCGGTTTCGTAGGCGTTGATCACCGCGGCGGGGCCGTCCGGATCCAACGCGGTCTCGTTGGGATTGGTGACCGTGACCAGGTTGTGGTTGAGCCTGGCATCGGCGAAGCCGGAGGTATACGTATACTTCGTCGTCCTATCCTGACCGCCGGTCGCGCCGGCCGGCCGCGTCACCCGCACCAGGTCGCCGTTATCATCATGCGCATAAGCCACGCGCCGCCCCAGGAAATCTACGACCGCAGCCAGATGGCCCGCCGCGTCGTATTCATAATGGATCGCTCTGCCGAGCGTATCCAGCGTCTGCGCCAGGCGGCCGCGATCATCGTAGATAAAGGACATCGTGTTACCGTTGCGATCCACAATGCGTGCCAGCTTGCCCGCCACGGCTGAGCCGTCCAGGGGCAAGAAATGCGCGCTGAGGCCGTCCGGCGTGCGGGACACGAAAGTGCCATCCGGGCTTTCGGTCAAAATCCCGTAGTAGTTGAGCGTGGACCGGTAGACGCCGCCTCCGAGCGCGTAGTAGGGGATACGCTCGCCGGGGCCGTTGGCCAGGATCAGCGTGTCAGGCAGGGGACGCGTGAGGTAAAGGTCATAGGCGAAGCTCCAGTTGTAGCCCAAGGCGCTTTTTGCGTTGCCCTGGCTGGAGTAAACCCGCGTGAATCGAAAGTCGAAGCCCCGACCGGGAATCTCCAGGTCGGTTTCGGTCACCACAAACTCGCCGGTTTCCTGATAAATGGGATCTGCAATCTGAACCCAGGACGCCGAACCGCACCGTTTCTTGGGTTGCTCTCGCTTGACGCAGGTCCCGTTCACGCACTCATACCACACCCAGGTCTTGCACTCGTAGCCGGAAGGACACGAGCCGGAGTAAGCTTCCCAGTGCGGTGGATGGCGCTGATCGCAGTCAGCATTGGTTTGACATTCTCGGGTAGGTGTAGGGCTGGGCGGTGGTGTAGTCGGTGGAACTTCGGTTTCGGTTGGAGATGGCGTCGGTGTAGGAGTCGAAGACGCCGTCGGAGAAGGAGTCGCAGATGGCGTCGGCGAGCTCGTGGGCGTAAGCGTGACAGAGGCGGTGGGCGTTGGGGTCTGCGGTGTCGGAGTAGAAGTGGGCGGCTCAGTGGGCGGTTCAGTGGGTGGCTCGGTGGGTGGCGGAATCGTGGGCACATCCTCTAGGGGGGGCATGACGATTCCCATCGGGGCGCGTCCGCGCGAGGCGGCGGCATGGACAAACCAGGTCGAGATGATCGCCCCAGCGGCTATCAGAACCAACAGAGCGATCAGATGCAGATGGAGCCCTACGCCGATCCAATTCCTGGAGAACTTGCGGGTCGCCATGATTCACCTCCTCAATGGTGCCCTCATGATCCTGAAGAGTTGCTACGGGGTTGACAAACAGTTGCTGCGAGGATTAACTAAAACGCCCCACGACATGCTTGTCGTGGGGCTTGCAAAGGACGGTGAAAATGGCGCAAACACCGGATCTGCGCGAGCCTACCCCACCGCATCTTTGGTGTGGAATCTATTGAACTGGCATTTGGGATAACTGTACTCAACCTGTTGCTCTACCTATACTCCTTTTTGGTGTGACTGTCAATAGGTTGTCATTGCTGTTCTGATCGGCTTTAAGTGTAACTCCTAACCCGGACGAGCCGGAACCAAATGACTCACGCAAAGGCGCCAAGACGCCAAGAATTCATTTTGCGTCT
>Ga0172375_10004034_pt1 | contig 21975 bp, 8 predicted proteins | sample LakKiv1m_FD_114537 | JGI IMG/M metagenome (GOLD analysis project Ga0172375, IMG submission 114537) | Freshwater microbial communities from Kabuno Bay, South-Kivu, Congo - kab_092012_11.1m | ecosystem: Environmental > Aquatic > Freshwater > Lake | place: Democratic Republic of the Congo... | reverse complement strand
CCGGCGAACATGCCGCTCAAAGTCTCAAATGGGAGCGCTTCGGACTGGCTGAGCAGGCCAAAGATAGCTTCCAACTCCGGGCCACGTACGCGGTAGCTGAGGATTTGGCGTTTCGGAATCGCGTCGAATGTGGGTGGCATGAGTTTATCTTTCCCGATGTGCCGCTAACCGGGCGCGTTCCGCCCGAATCTTCGAAGGCTCGAAATTGAATTCCTGGAGCTTATCGTACAGACGACGGCCAATCCAGGTGATGTCGTGATCCACCCAGGGCCGTAGCAGGCCGTACAGGGCAGATTCATCCTCACGGACATCCGGTATGCGCGCAAGTCGTTCCAGGAGTTCCCAGGCCCAGCTTTCTGGCCCCAGCCGTCTGAAATCGAATAGATCGCTCAGTCGCCTGAGCAACGTCTCATCGTGGAGCTCCCACGCGAGCTGATGGAGTGCTAGATTGAGCGTCAACCCTGTGCTCACGACTGCAAACGATCGCCCCAGGGATTCGTAGTATCGAGCAAAGAGCCGGTCGTAGCTGATCGTCCGCTTCAGGATGTACTCATCTACGAAGGTTTTGGTGCCTACGCTGTCGCGAAGCATGAATTGCTCAGAATCCATGACGTATACAAGCAGATCGGCGCCGCTCGTCGCGCGCTGCGCCATCAGGAGCTTCTTCGTTACATCGCTGGGACTGGCCCGCTCTACCGCTTGGGACACGAACTGGCAGATTGGAAAGATGCCGTCCAGGTCGTCCGAGTTTTTCCCCTCATGGATCGCGGTATACTCATAGGGCACAAGCTCAAACGATCGCCAGGTCGAAACGAAGGTGAAACGCGGTAAGCCAAGTGCGGCAAGCAAGGGCAGCGCCCGAAGCTGCCCGCGCGGTTCGCCCACCTGAGGGTCAATGATGACGAACACTCCCTCCGGCGGGTACCCAAAGAGAGCATGCCACGTTGCGGATTGATTCGCGTTCACAGCAACTCCATCTGCATTTGATCGACACCCGCCTCGCTTGGTATCCGCTCGGGACGCCGCTGGATCTCATCGAGCCTGGCGTGAAACTGTCGGTAGAAGACCCTGGCGTTGTGAAAACCACGACGGCGGTTGCGGTTGTTGCTCCGAAAAATGATCACCTCAACTCCGACCTCTTTGCAGATGGGACAATTGCACTTCTGCCAGGGGCGATCCTCCAGTACACGACGATACCAACGCTCATGATCTCGGTTCTCGCCGAACAAGCGGTCGTAGGCCAGAACCGCGCTGAGCGTTTCTTCCAGGCTGCTCTCTCCGCGGTGGAAAGCTCGCAGATTCCGCAGCGCCTTCTGTTCCAACTCCACCAAAGCTTCGATGCTGTCTACTGGCTGGCTCCCGTTCACGATGTCCGTCGGGCTGTCTACACCGCGCTTCTTGCGTTGCGACGTGGCCTCGGCGACCCGAATGGCGGCATAGCGTTTGTCATCCGCGGTCCAGTAGTTGTCGCCGCTGTCTCCCATGAACGCGCGGCGGATCGGCGAGGCGCTGTCGGCCGATGTCACCCCGTAGCGTAGGAAGTCGGGTATCAGCGACAGCCTGGCTACCCCAAACAGGTGCAACTCCGCATCGGTTGGCAGCTCCGGCGATACCGCCTCCAACACCTCGCGGATGTCCTTGTTGTAGCTGCGGGCCAGGCCGCCCAGGGCGAGGTGCGAGTAGCCCAGTTCCACGAGACGGCGGATGGCAGCCGCGTAACGCTCTGGCGTTGGCCCTTGGGCGATGCCTACCGGGACAAATGAGCAGCCCTTCTCTTTGTGCCGGCGTAGGAAATCCTCGGCATTGCGTAGCGTCAATTGCCAACGTCGCTGTTGCTCCTCAGGCGGGAAACCGCTGAAGATGAGATGATCGATAGAGACGCCATAGTCGAACCCGAGCGATTGGTAGTAATCCAGGATCTCGTCGGTGGCGTAGGGCGGCTCTGCCTGCTCGCGATAGGTGAAGGCTCCACAATCGCCCATGACTGGGTATTTGCGATCAAGCCGCATGAAAGCGTGGACGCCGCCTTCCTTGCGGATGCGCTTTTCGATGCTCGGCGTCACCACAGTCTTCGACATCAGCACGCCGTCGAAGATCGGCTCGTCACCGAAGAACTCGTGCGCATAGCGATCGTGTTGGTAACGATCGTGCCGATTGGATGACGGCTTGTCGTTGATGAAGTCGTACTCCGGGTCAACCAGGTCTTCGAAGTTGGGTAGGTAAAAACGCATTGATGACCTTGCTCAGTTACTTTCGGATGCAGCGGCACGAAGCCGCTGGTAGAACACCCAGGCATTGTGAAAACCGCGCCGCCGGTTTCGGTCATTGCCTCGGAAGATGATCACCTGAATGCCAATAGCGCGACAGATATCGCAGCGACAGGCTCGCCAGGGACGCTCACGCAGCGTGCGTTCATAAGAGTCCCGCCTGTCTTCGACGTCGCCGGTCAGCCGGTTATACCGCAGCACGGCTTCCAGGACGTCCTCACACGATGCCTTATCTTGGTTGTATGCCCATAGCAGTGACAGGCATCTCTGTTCCAGGCTCACCATATCTAGTTCTGAGACTGCGTCGGCCGCGATTACCTCTTCCGATTGCCTGAGCCGACTGGGCGAGAGACTCTGCTGTCTCTTGCTGACTGGTGGGATCCGAATTGCTTCGTACTTCCGATCATCGAGTGTCCAATACTCTCCCATCGTGGCGCGCTTGATCGGAGTTGAGCCGTTGAAGCTGCTGACACCTAACCGTTGCAGGAGTGAGAGATCGGCTGCCCGGGCAACTCCCAGCAAATGGAGACGAACGTTAGCTGGCATGACGGAGAGTATCTCCTCCAATATCGGCGTCAATTGGCGGGTTTGGAGTCGAGTGATGCCTCCGACCGCGATGTACTGGTATCCGAATTCCAGTAGTCGCTCCACGGCCCTGCGGTAGGAGATCACATCCCAGCCTTGAGCGATGCCGATGGGCACAAAGGTGCAATGACCGGTGTGATGCGCATCAATGAACTTTCGAGCGTTCTCAATGGTGATATTCCATCGCCTCTCCTTCTCGGTCTCATTCAGACCTGCAACGATCAAATGATCCACTGATGCGCCGAAGCCGTAGCCGTGACACTGATAGAGGGTGACAACGTCTTCAGTCTTGTATGGTGGGGCCTCGCGTTCGACATACTGAAAGGCGTTGCAGTCACCCATGACTGGAAAATCTGGAGGCGCATGCAGATGCCGTTGAACGCTACCGGCCGTTTCGATCTGTCGGCCCAAGGCTCGATTAGCGACACCAGAAAGAAACACGCCGTCGCAGATTGGCTCCGCGAGCAATTGATACGGAAACACGTCATCCCGCCAGCGATCCCGATCAGGAGCATGGGCATCGTTTACGAAATCATAGTGCGGATCAACCAGATCCTCTGAGTTGGACAGGAAGAACTTCATCGTTTCCTCAACCTGGTGCGGCGTGGCGTGCAAGTATGATATCGCCCGCTACCCTCGACTCCAGCGTCGGTGTCTGGCTCACGTTTTGCTGGCTGGCCCACAGCTTGACGCCGTTCACGACGTGCCGGTTCGCATCCTGCACCGTGACGAACCCCTTGTCATCCCGGTCGGCTTCGCCCCGCAACGCCTCCAGCAGGAAGTGCGTGAATACGCTCCGCTCCTGAGCCTGCCATTCGTAGCTTAATTGCCCTTGCATGCATGAAGCGAGGATGGCAGTACCCGCGGCCTGCTCGAAGATCCGCCGGATGAAATCGGCCGACATCGGCTTGGGTCCCTTGCCGCCAATGTCTGCGCCGGAGTGGCACGCATCCAGGACGATCACTTTGGCGCGTGCCGGCGCCCTTTCCATGATTTCTTTGACCCGTGAGATTCTTACAGCAGTATCGCTCAACACCAGCCGCCGTCCGTTGCGAGCAACCAGGTATGATTCGCCGGCATCTTCGTCGCCGTGTCCGCTATAATAGAACAGCAGCAGATCATCTGGCTCGGTGGCATCGGCGATCGCTTTGAGTGCGACCAGGATGTTGTCGCGTGTGGGCAACTCGGCCGTGTCGTCGGTCAGCAGGCGGATGCGCGCCGGGTCGAAGCCACCAGCGAGGAGCTGATCCCGCAAGGCATGAACATCCTTGCCGCAGACATGTAATCGACCGTAGTTGGCTTTGTCGTCGTACTCGTTGACGCCAACCAGGACAGCCCAACGGTTGCCGACGCCGTAGAGGGTTTCTGAACCGGTAGACTTGCCGTCACCCTTTGCCTGCTTCTTCCCGAATCGCCCCCGGATGCGCTCCCAGATGGCTCGCAGGTCAGCCTGGTGTTGACTACCGAGTTCCACGTTGTAGCTCAAGATGCCCGGAATGATCGGCAGGGCCAGTTGGAGGTATTGATACGCGCTGCCTGAGTGCTCGGTGAGCGCCGTGAGCGCATCCTGTAATTCCGGCTTCAGGGGAAGCCCGGTTTGCTCGATGGTCTTGGTCCACGTGCGCAGTTCGCTGACCATTTGGGCCACTTCGGAATCAGAGACTTCGTGCGCTTTGATGGCATCGAGTATCTGCGCAGCGGCCTGGCGATCCTCGGCGCGACCTAGGTCGAGCTTCTGCTCGATGCGACGAAGCCGTTCGATGATCTCGCTGGGACCTTCAGCCTGTTGTTCCCGCGGCGCCGGTTGTTTTTCCATGCAGAGATCGTTGAAACTGACGCCCAGACGCTGCAGGGCAAGGCCGTTGAGTTGATCCACAATGCGCGTGCGGTCGCGGCGCGTCTGTTCGCTGGGACCGTAGCGACGCTCGTCGCGCAGATTATCGTATAGAGCTGCCTCGTGGATGACAAAATCCTGATACCAATCCGTCTTCTGAGCTAACCGCTTCAGGGCGCTCAAGCCGCGTTCGTAGTTCATATTTCCTCCACCGATTACCCCCAACTGCGTTTGGGATGTACCCTGGTCAGCTCCCTTTACCGTCACAACTAGAAACAAATGAGTTACGGTGAGAGTCGGCGTTTCCGATTTGTCACCGATAGGTATCTGCATTGGTACCGATCCCAGGTGGACACGGTCAACGCCACGTACATGCACGTTTACTCTACAAGTCCCCACCCTCTGCGCCTTCAATAGAAAGACGAGTCTCGCCGAGTAACGATCTGGGGGTATCTCCAGGATCTCTCTGTCATTACCTACTACGGTGAAGTCCAGAGTCTCCACCTGAATCTCCAGTCGAGACGGAGCAAGTCTCTGTGTTCGGGGATCCCGTGGAAACGCGATCTCTATCAGGTCGAACTCTTGGTCCACCCGATCTGGCCTATGCTTGCTCGGCCATTCCTCTAAACCCAGCAGTGGCGAGTCAGGAAAGCGCACTTGCACGAGTACATCCACAGTCTCGCCTAGGGCCGCACTACTTGGAATGACAGCGTCTATCCGGCGCTGGTGGGGTTCCCTCTGCCTATCCTGAGGTGTGACGGAAGCTTGGGTCGAGTTCATATGCTGTCGAGCCGCAAATCGCTCATATTGATGCGGATTCAAGAGATGAACTTGACATAGTAACTTCTCTAGATGGCCCTGACGTTGGCAGTAGTCCAGCAATCGAAGTACCTTGTGTCCTTTGCTCATACCCAGCCCGAAGTCGGCGTAAACTTGTGGGAAGTGATCAAAGCATAGGGTGTTGAGTTCCTCGTCATCCAACGCAGCCATGAGCAGTTCCCGAATAGCTGCCGGATCTCCACTCTGGTCAGTCGCTTCTATTTGCCCCACCTGGTCGGTGGGTTTCATGGATGAGGAGGTGTTGCTTTTCTTCACCGGTGTTGGGAAAATGGAGGTCGGTTTATCGTGCGGATAAAGTGCCAGCTCGTAGATTCGGTTGCGGATGCGGCAGTAACCTTCCTCATCAGCCTTGAGCACTCCTAGCAGCTCTAGCTGGGCCTGACGACTGTGTTCTCGGGGGTAGAACCTGATGCGCTTTCCCGAATTGATCTCATTGACATACTGACTCAGTGGCTTGTTGTGTTGGAGGCGCGTCAGGATCGGCGGGAGATGGTTCTCGTCTTCCCGCCGCAACCGTTCAACGCCAGCATCGACATCGTTAGAACTGGCATCTCGCCCCAAATAGGCACATAGAAGTTGCGTGAGGTAGGGTTGACCTTCCGTCCAGAAATGAATGCGTTCAGAAAGTGCAGGCACTTGGTCATTTGACCAGTCTCCTTTACTTACTAGTTCGCACACTTGCGCCAGAGTAAAATCAGCAAGACGAACGCGCTGGGCGATATTGAAGGGTGAGATCCTATCATCTTTGATGAGGTCGCGGGGGTGAAAGGCACCAGCCAACACGAAGGACAAGTGCCCAAGATCTGGTTCGGCCTGACGCGAGTTGTACACGTCGCGAAGAACGCTAAAGAACTCGGTCGCACCTGGGAAGGTCACAGCGCCGATTTCGTCTAGGCAGATAGTCACACGTCGACTACTGCGTGTGGCACACTGCGCCACTTCGCACAGGAACTCACGCCAGTTGGCGTTGTTCTGCGGGATTGTCGGATAGTGTTCATGCGGGATGAGGCCACCCAATTGACGCAGTATGCGTGTGCAAAGCGTCTGAATCCAGGCAGCCTCGGTCACGCGATCAAGGGTAGTTACATCTGCGTAGGCAAGAACCGTGTCGCCCAAGGCGGAGCTGCGCATCAGATGGTTGATCAGGCTGGTCTTACCTTGTTGGCGCGGTTCAACAAGCAGCAGGTAGTCCATCATGCGCAGGTGAATCCGAGCGTCACGATCCGCCTGACGTTCGATGTACATATCAGCACTCTCATCAGTTAATGCGCCACCGGTTCTGAATCGAAAAGTGCTCATTCGCCCCGCTCCTGATACTCCTCGGTCAGGATCTCAAGCATGTCTGTCAGCGTTATTGTCCTATTCACCACGCGAGGAAAGGCATCAACGGCGAACTCGTAGCCGGTAGGGGTGCGCTTAAGGATGGAGCGCAGGTCGACCAATCGCTGCAAGGCGCCGTCCACGTCACGCGCGTTGGGATGCAGATTGCACCGTTTTTCAAAAGCCCGCTGGAGAGAGGGTAGTGTACGTATCCTCTTGTTGCCGACCATCAACAGAGAGACGATCTTCTCCAGGGAAGTAGAAGCTTCCCAGTAGGTGCTTAGGAAGTCATCCCTTTGGAAAGCGGGGTCTTCTATGATTGCATCAACCTTTTCCAGTGTGATCTGGCGGGTGCCTTCGTCATTAAGTCGCTCCACGAGGCGATGACAAAGACGTTGAACCACGTTTGGATGCCCTGACGTGAAGGCCCACATGCGTTCGACAATAGCTCTTTCGCCCACCAAGTCGATCTCTAGCTGCTCCATTAGGTGAGTCACCAGTTCCTCGACGGCACGCTGATCCAGGGGGCCAAGGAGTATCTCGTTAGTGAAGTTGAACAAAGGACTTTCAGGGTCTCGTAGCGCGTCGCGCAGGGTGCGCTCGCCGCTAAGGACAACTTGAGTTTGTCCCGAGTTGGCCAATGCTCGCAGCGCGCTGAACAAGGGCCACTTGCCTGCACGATCAACTGGAACAAGTTTATCGGCCTCATCCAAGAGCAGAACCAGCGGCTTGTCAGCGGCTGGCGATCGGAGTCCATTGTCCAAAGTATCATGAACATCTAGGGGCAACGGTGACCGCCAATCTTTCACAGCGGTGTCCGAGAGTATATCGTGGAGAGGTACAGCCGAACAATCACGATATAGAGTGCGGAGACCTGCAGCGGGCAAGCTGACACGATGCAAGCGGCCAAGGAGAGAGGATTTTCCGATACGGCGGCCGCCGATGATAGCAAAGGATGCCTGTGATGCACGCTCCGTTATCTGCCGAATCTCTTGTTCTCGACCAAAGAACACGCTATCTGGTGTAGAGCCAGTGATCACAAACGGTGAGACTGAAACAAGGTCAACATGCTGCAAGATGAGATGTCGGAATTGTCGCTGGACATTAGGAGCGACAAGTATCCGTAGGAGCTCTTTGCGTCCGATCACGACGAGATCATAGGCATAAACGTCTTTCAGCCTTCTCTTGAGCACTGCCTGGATCGCTTCTACTTGCCCACTGTCTTCAAAAACAAAAAACAGAGCTACTCTTGCTGAGTATAGCTGTGTTCCGAGCACGGCTCGCAATTCCTCAGCGTCTGCTTCGACAAGCCCCGGTTGAGTCAGGAAGATGCACGGGACCTGTGTGGGCAGATTCATGTTTTCGAGCAGTTCAGTGCAGTGCAAGAACATACCGCTGGCAAACTTGCCCCTGATTGATGGTCTTCCCCAAGTTCTCGAATTCAACAGACCAGCGAGTTCTTGGCAGATCACATCGACTGCAGAATCAGAGATAGGTGTACTGCTTCGGGTGGCCTTCCCGTCGCTTCGAGAGGCCTGAATCCTTTGCCAATCCCGAAATCGCCCTGCTATTGCGTCCCATGTGTCGAAGAACGAGACCGTTTTCTCTGGATTCGGTGAAACCAGATATGTCAGCAACCATTCAGCATTTCGACCAAGATACCCTGCATTCTCAGTGGATTGGCTCTCGATTGCCTCGATGATCCGCCAGAGTGGGGTCGGACTGGCAATCATATGTAGAAGGAAGTCCCTCACTTCCAGGGTGAGGGGCTGTGCTTTCCACGTATCAATTGCCTTGTCAAAATCGAAGCTCGGACCAGAGATTGCATCTGCTAGCTTGCGGGCGACAAAGTACTCCATGAACGACTTGTGAGCGAAACTGTAATTCCCAGTATCATCTCGCATCAGATAGGATTGAGTGCGCAAATCCCGCTCGAAAAAGGCAGCTCGCTCGGAATTGTCCTTCAACCCAAAATGCTTTGTCATCCGCTCTGGAAACTCGGAGAAATGAATGGTCAGGCGTTGGCTGGTGTACATTTCCCAAGCCAGTTCCTGAACAAGGAACAAGCGCTCTTGGGGTGAAATTCGGTCGGGCTCCTCTCTCCAAGTTCGCGTGACCAGCATATCCACGTAGGCTTCGTACAGGGTTGCTGGGTTGATCTGACCGATTGCCCCAATCTGGGGTAGGACCTTGACGATCATGTCCAACAACGCTGGCCGCGCTGCTAGATCCCGCAGGTTGGTACGTTGCTGAATCAGCCGAATCATCTGCGATGCCTGCTCCGAGCTCACCTGTAGCCGCCTTTGCACTGCAAGCCGGATGTCCTCGTCGTCAAAGCCCATCAGGTGTACCACCTCAAACCCTTGGCGGTCGCGCAAGTCAATGACCTGGTTCCCGGTCACCACGCTGACCCCCCGTTGCCGCGGAATCAGAGTCTCTTCCTCCTCGCCGCGCTGGCGGAAATAGGCTGCTTGGCAGGTCAGGAGCACCTTGCTGGTCGGGCCTACGGCTCTAGCCAGTTCCCAGAAGTTGTCCACGGTGGTCCGATAATCGCTCACCCGCCGCTCCATCTCGTCGAAACCGTCGAAGAGAAGCAGCAAGCGACCGGCCTGGTTGAGCCGGGCAAAAGTTTTATAGCCGGCGACAAGACTCACCTTGTAACGGTTGGCGATGGCGTCGGTGATGAGCTGTTCAACGTCATAGGCGCGCGAGTAATCACGTAAGGTGATCAGGATAGGGATGCGGTTATGGGCGGGGTCGGCCAGATAGCGTTTGGTCGCCAGGTAAGCATAGCGTTGGCAGAACCAGGTCTTGCCGCTGCCGAAGTCGCCCAGGATCGAAAGGTGGTTGCGGCCCGGTTCGGTCAGCCAGGCATCTACGAAGGACTCAATGGGCTTGAATGCTTGTGGCTCCCGACCTTCTCCGACCTTAGCCTCCACCGACAGTGGGACGTAGTACTGGGGAATCTCGCTGGCCTCATAGTCCGCAATCAGCCGTTCAAGATACGGTCGGAAATCCGCCAGCCGGTCGGTGAACTCGTCCAGGGTGTAGCACTGGATGCACTCGCGTCGACGAGCCAGGTCGCGCAATGGAGCAGGTAGCGGATGACGCGTCAGCAGAACCCCTCGCACAGCGCCATGATTGACCACAAACTCATTGAGGGCAACGATGCTGCTGGCAGTTGGCATCCCGGCAACGAACTGGATCACCTCTTGACGGACATCTGCTCCCGATTTGGCTTCGCACAGGAAGTAGAGATCGGCACCCGAGGATTGGCTACCAGAAATCCGATAGCCAATCGCCTCTAGCAGGCCGCGCGCCTCTTCAGCATCCAGTGACGTTTGTATAATGCTCGCTGGCCGACCTAAGAAAGGTTTCTGCCCACGCGCCAAGTCAACCTGGTGGATCAGATCGTCCAGCACTTCTCCCAGTCGTTCCCCATGATCGCGCCCATTCTCGAGCGCGATGTTGATCACCTGGATGTTCTGAGCTTTGAGGTCTGTGACGGTGAACCCGTCTGCGTCGAAAAGAATCGCGTAAGCCATGCGCGCATGCTGACGCAGATCGGAAGCGAACTCGGCACGAAGCTGGTTGAAGTCAGGATCGTTGATGCCGTAACCAACGAAGAGGAAAGTCCTGTCCAGGAGCAGCGTGGTGAGCTTGTCCTTGATCCTGGGAAAGCGCCGGAAGTAGGTATGGTAATCTTGCTCGGTGACTATAAGAGTTTCTGGCTGGGCCAAGTCACCGTGTAACTTAATCAGGGTCACTGTATCGGCGCTGACATAAGGCACATCCTGATCACGCACGACCCTGGTGAACCGTTTCCCCGCCGTCCGAAACGCCTGCTCGATCAGATCATCGTAGTTAGTCGTTACCCAGGCATTAATGCCCAAACGTACTAATCGGTGATGATTGTTACTCGGCATCTTGCCTATGGTGTCACTTTGCTGCATGAGATGGGCAATAAGCGCTTGGCGTCCCCGCGCGTTTTCGTAGTATTGGGCGACTTTCAGCAGATCCGCACGTCGATCCTGCGGCAAGCGAATGCTGTCAGCAAGGGGCGTGAGCAAGGTATTCCACCCAGGTAATCCTGCGCCCACGGACAGACCTGCACCGACCAAGACCACCATGTTGCCGCGGGCCACTTGTTCGACTAGTTCATGAGGAAGGTCCATCATTCATCTCCACATACTCGCACAACGAGGTGTACCCGTGTTCGCAACGATGCAGTTCCAGAGTCAGCCACACCCATCGCTTGTTCGAGTTCTGCGCGCATGCCGTGCAATTGAAGCGTGCCCATGTCCCAGAGGGGAGGTTCCGGTGGGCATCCTGTCGCGTTGGCCCCCTTTTCTGGACATCTCAAGGTGCCGAGCACATCTCGTTGAACGACCGACCGCACCCTGCTTCCATCGCCAGCCGATTCAACCCCTGCACAACTTGTGCGCGTTCACTGCGCACCGTCTCGGTGCTGCCGTACAGCCGTTCGCTCCTGATGTTCTCCAACAGCCGGCCTTCCAGGGTGGAGAACTCCAGGAAAGCGTCCTGATCACCGCCTCGCAGTGCATCCTTCATGACCCTCAGCCCGCGTTCCAGGTTGAACTGGCCCGTGCCATGGCTGCGCTGGCGTGACGCGGAGGTTGTCGCTGGTGTGGTAGCGTTTGGCACTGTTCCGGTTAGCGGTTGCGCGCCGGCAGCGCCGGAGGCCAGCGGAGGATTCTGCGCGCCGAGCTCGGTGGTCAGGTTCTCGAGGAATGCCGTCGCATCCGCAGCGATCACTTGGATGTTCTTCTGCTCCCAATACTTCACTGTCAGCGGCGTGGGGTTGAGCTGGACGGCATACGCCCGGCGCTTGTGCTTGCCCAGGTGGCGCACCACTTCCATATATAGCCGCTTGAAGTCCTCGTCCGCCAGGCCGTAGCCGAGGAAGAGCAACGTCTTGGTGGCGAAGAAGCTCTGCACCAGGTTGGCCACCTGCGGTAGGCGGGCGAAGACATCGTAATAATCGTCGCCGGTGATGACGATGGTGTCCTTCTGCTCGGCCGAGCCGTGGAGCTTGATGAGCATGACCTTGTCATCATCGGCGTAGGAGATGGTCTCGTCCCTGACCACCTTGACGAAGGGCTTGCGCGCCTGCCTGAGAGCTTCCTCGAGCAGGTTGTCCCAGTTGGTGGTGATGATGCGCTTGAACGGCAGCGCCGCGATCAGGTGATGCGCGCGCAACGGGCTGTAGCGCGGGTCATCCACCCGCTCGGTGACGTAGGCGATCAGGCTCTGCGTGCCCATCTCCAGCTCGTATGCCTGCGCCACCTGGGGCAGGGACATGTTGCCGACATCGCCCAGACCGCCGCGTTGGGCCAGCTCGTGAGTCAACTGGCTGCCACTTGCGATGCCATCTTCGGAGATGGATATGCCCGCGCCGCAGAAAAGGACAACGTTGCCCTTGTTCAACTGTTCTGATAGTTCACCGAGGCTAGTCACGGGCTTTTTCTTGCCAGAATCCAGGCGGTAGCTTGAGATAGTCAATTCCACATGCCCCACGGCTTGTTCTTGTACGCGCGTCTGTATTCGTGCAGTGCCCAGACACTCTCGTTGCTGATATACCTGCACAATGATGCTGATCGCGCCAAGCTTGCGCGGGACCAGGTGGAAGAAGAAAACGGATGAGTCGTACCCTAAATACAACCGACAAAGACAACTAGACTCGCTGCGAAACTCGCACTCCGGCGCACTCAGTTCGATTCGTAGACGGATGCTCTGCTTGTCATCGGGCCATAAAACCTGGAGTTCTCCTGATCGTGTGTGATCCAAGTCGGCTTCGTTGAGCACGGGTGATGAGGACAGACGAATGGCCACAGCTAGGTCGAACACTCGGCCTAGATAGGCCCTCTTCGGCGCAGCGACGTCTAGCCTGAGTTGGTCTGGGCCATTCACATCGGACTGCTGGGATATTGCAGTAGGCACCGATGTACTAGTGGAGGCGCTGGGATGAATCACCTGGCGAATCATTTGCTCATAGATGCGATTTCGGATCCGGCACCGCCCCTCCTGGTCTGGGGCGATGACGCCGATCACGTGCGACAAGCGAAACTGCCAGTCGTTGACGCTGGGAGAGAACTTGATCCTTCTGGCGACGGCGTTCTGGGCATAGTCGAGTAGTTCCGGCTCGGCGTGCAGGTCACTGAGGATGCGTGACAGGTGGTTGGTGTCCTCACGGAGGAATCGCTCGAAGACAGCATCTACAGAGGCAGAAACGATCGGGACGTCTTGCTCTGTCAGATAACGACACAATCGTTGGGTCATGAAGGGCTGACCGCCAGTCCAATAGTTCAGGCGTTCTGCAACGGAGGACGATCCATCACCCAACTCCAGATGGCACACCAGTTGCCCCACCTGTTCGAGGCTGAAGTCGTCGAGAGCGATCCGGTGGTCCACATTGAAGTTGGAGATGGCGCGATCGCTGATCAGCTCTTTCGGGTTGAAGGCACCGGCGACAATGAAGGTAAGATGTCGGAAGCAGGGCATGCTCTGTCGCGAGTTGTAAACGCTGCGAATTGCCGAGAAGAAGTCGGTTGCCCACGCTGCTGGCGTCGCACCCACCTCATCCAATGCCAGAACCAGGTTGAGTCCTGTTTTTTGGGCGGCTTCGGACAGATCGCAAAGGAAGTTCCGCCAGGTGTTGCCGTTGGTTGGCAGGCTTGGGTGTTCTGCCGCAGCGATGAACTGCGTTTGTCGTAGAAGCCAGTTACACACCGAGCCATACCAGTTTGCCTCACCTGTGCGGTCGAATGAAGTCAGATCGGCGTAGGCGAAAGCGTAGCCCTGCGGCGTCATGCGTCCCATAAGCCGGTTGATCAGGCTGGTCTTGCCTTGCTGGCGCGGCTCTACAAGCGTGATGTATTCCATCCGCTGCAAATGACGGATCGCCTGGCGATCGGCCTCGCGCTCGATGTAGACGAGCGATTCGGCCAGCAGCGCGCCGCCATCTTCGAACGGGATCTCCTTCATTCGGGCAGCTCCATCGGGTTCTCTAGATACTGGCTTTTCAGAACAATCAACAGGTCTTCGGCTGTAGTAGTGTTGGCGATCACCAATGGAAATGCGGTGACAGCGTACGCGTAGCCAGCTTGGGTACGTTTCAGAATGCAACGCAGATCTACCAATCGTTCGAGAGCTGCTTTCGCGACCTGTGGTTTTGGGTGGAGTCCATGAAAGGCAAGCACATCCAGGATACTCTGCAAGCGACACGGCCTGGCATCCTGAGCCATCAGTAGCGAGATGATTTGCTCCAGGGGTGTGGCGCGTTCCCAGTAAGTGCCAAGGAAATCTTCTTCTTGAAATCTGGGGTCATGGATCACAGCACTTATGCCATCCAGGGTAATAAGCCGGGAGCCCTGCTCATTGAGTAGTTCAATGAGGCGACGACATAGACGCTGGACGATGTTTGGATGGCCTGATGTGAAGTCAAACACCCGACGTACGGTCGCTGATTCATCCGCAAACTCCACTCCCATCTGCTTCATGGGATGGGTTATCAATTCCGCAACAGCGCGATACCCGAGTGGGCCGAGGGCGATTTCATCCGCAAAGTTGAACAATGGCCCGTTGGGATCTCTTAGCGCGTCTCGGAGAGAGCGCTCTCCACTTAGCACCACCTGAGCACAACCTATATTAGTTAGGGCGCGCAGTTCCCTAAACAGATGCCAATCGTTCGCACGATCGTTCGCGATGAGCCTGTCCGTCTCGTCCAGAAGTAACACAATAGGCACGGCTTTGGATGACGGGTGCAACAGTTCACGGAATCTGACTGGTTCAGATGAAGCACGTCTGGGTTGCCAGTCCACAGCGACACAGTTGAGTAGTGCCTCGTACGAAGGCGTGGGGGAGCAGTCATGATAGATGCTGTTGAAACCCAGCTTGGGCAGATGAATTCGATGCAGGCGGTTCAGGAGTGAGGTCTTGCCAACTCGGCGTCCCCCGATCACGGCGAAGCTGACCTCACTAGCGTGCTCAACAATCTCGCGGCATTCTTTCTCGCGTCCGAAGAACATATGATCTGGCGTAGAACCTGTGACAACAAAGGGAGATATGTTAGTCAGGTTGACTTGCGACAAGACAAGACCAGAGAGTTGTTGGGGCAGGTCACGACTGACGAGGAGCCTTCTCATGGCCTGACGGTTGAAGAATATCAGATCAAAGGCGTAGGCTCCCCGTAACCGGTCGCTCAGCAAATCGAGTGACCGGTGTAGATCCATGTCTTTCGAGAGTAACACGACGAAGGCTATGCGTCCCTTGGTTTGCAGCAGAGTCTCACGCAGGTGATCGGCATCCGAGTCGTCGAAATCATCAGCCCAGAGGAATACTAGCGGGAGAGGATCTGGAAATCTGAGACTCTCAAACAAGATAGGCACGGAGATATGCGCCATAAGTGCATGCGGACTGCACCTGCGCCATTTGGAATCCGCGGGTACTCGAAAGCTGAAGAGCGAAGCCAGTTCCGCAAGCATTGTCTGAGAGACTTCAACGACTTCCTCTCCGGCTGGTCCTTCCGCGTCTAGCAGCCTGTCGAATAGATTCAGCACAGTTGTGTATTCCCGCAGTCTGCGATACTGGATGGATTTTCCTTCGTTGAAGATTACAAGGTCCTCATCGGGATGATTCTTGAGGTATTCGGCTAACAAGTCTCCAAGAGACCGTTCAGGGATGTCCTTGAGTTCGTCGGATGCAAGGAGCCCCTTCTGCTGGAGAGCGCTCTCAACTTCCAATCTCCACCTTTCCCACGGACCGTTTGACTCTGCCAGACCCTGTTCTGTGCTAGAACGGATAGCTTCAGCAACCTCTCGTTTGAGTTCCTCCGGATCAAAAGAGTCTTTGGGAATGAAGTCCCATACTTCATAATCCCGAAAGGCCCTACGGAGGCGCTCATCCAAAGCTGCATAAGCGGACAAAACAATGACGCGACTTCCGGGTAACACCCCTGACTTCTGAAGAGCGTCCACAAGACGAAAGCCCTCTTCGTCAGCACCTACTCCTGATATGAGGTCGATATCGACGATCACCAGGTCAAACTCGTAGTCGCCGAACAGGCTTGCTGCCTCTCTCAAGGAGGTTGCTGCGTGAACGTCATATCGTCCTTCCAGAGCCAGCTGAACCTCTCTGATCCAGTCTTTTCTGTCCTCCACATGAAGAACCCTTCCGATCACCTTGTGATCCATGCGTTGCAACCTCCTCATTTGCAGTGCATTGGTAGCCTTCCCCATATGCAAACAGTCCAAGAGCAGTCCTCAACCATCAGCTAACTATCTGACAGGCAACCGGAGTACGAAAGACGTCCTGTTTTCGCCGCTCTCTAGGACTCTTACATCACCACCGTTTGAGCGCATACTAGTACGTGCACCCCACAGACCTAGTCCGTAGCCGCTGGATTCTTGTGTTGCTTCATTGTGACCGGAAAACAAAGTGAATACTCTTTCCCAATCTTCCAGTGGTATTGCAGGGCCAGGATTCGTGACAATCACCTCGATATATCCCTCTTCTGCTGGTTGGACTAGGATTTCGATATCTAGTAACTCGATCTCTGAGTCCTTCATCCGCCTGCCGGTAAACTTAACGGCATTGGAAAGGAGTTCGATTATGCATGAGATAGCTTTTTGCGGTTGGACGTTCACTTGAGGTAGGTTGGTCGGAATATCGACTCGGATACGAATGCCGTCTTGGGTATCAAGGGCGTCTAGAGCCGCCTTTATCAGCGTGTCCACACCAATTTCGCTTTTGGGCTCAGGTCGGAAAGGTTGGAATAGACGGTCAGCCATCCCAAGAATACTTGCGCTATTGCGCGCGATGAGGTCAAGATCCGTTTGTTGTTCCGATGTCAGCCCGCGTAATTCACGACGGAGTCGCATCGCGCATAAGCGAATGATGCCCGCCAGATTCTTTGAGTGATGTGCAATGTCTGTGGCAACCAAGCCAACCGCGGTATTCACTTCGGATATGAGCACCTTCTCTTGGGCGACCTTCAAATAACGCGCTTGTTTGTCCATATCCCGCTTAAGTCCATCCAATGATCTGGCGTTCTCGAGTGCTGAACCCGCAGGCGCAACCAACGCTGTAAGCAGCCTGACGTCATCCTCTCCGTACAGACCTGGATGTTTAGGACCCCAGAGGATCACTGCTCCGAGTATGACTCTATCTGCCATCAACGGTGCGCCCAACCATGAACCAGGGAATTGAGTTTCAAAGCTCTCATTCGCGGCTAGGAATATATCCTCGGTACCATTCGCGCTCTGGGCTTGGCCTGCGCGGATTATGTTCTTTGCTAGCCTAAGTCCGATTCCACCACCCCCCCATCCCCTTTCGTCTCCATATGGTATGTTTTCACCATCGATCATGGCCCATCCGAGCTTGAGACCGTCGGTTGCCTGGTCATGCAAAGCAATACAGATGTTGCCAGCATCCATCACTTCGCCTACCACAAGGCAGATCAACTCCAGAACTCGTGTTTCTCCAAGGGGAATAGCCGACACGAGACTTCGGCTAAAACTGGCAAGCCGGTCAAGGATGGTCCAATTGAATTCTGAAACATGATTTGGTCTCATCGTCGGAATACCTCTTTGCTTCAATCAGGAGCTGAAGACTGCGCGGGTCACCTGCACTCTTGGGATTCAGCTAGAGCCTTTCGCACCTTTTCTAATAGCCTATCCTCTTCCACATCTCCCGACTCCAGGTGCAGTACCGGGGTGCCTTGTTGAGTTTGGAGTCGCTCATACACTCTCTCCTTGAACCGTCGCGACTCCACATACTCCGGATCATCCCGCCCCCAATACTCCACGTACAGCCCATGCTCATACAGATAAAAGTCCGGATGAATGAACCGCGTCCGCCCCTGCTCATCCGTGTACGGCAATTTCGGCTCATACTCGAAGCGGATGCCGGCGGTTTCCAGCTTGGTGGCGATGATGTACTCGGCGCGCGAGCGAACGCGCACGCCGCCGGGTGTCTCGTAGGGCTTGTGCTCGTCGCCGCCCCAGCGCCGCTCCCAGTCGCCATCGCCCAGGAAGTCGCGACGCGACCGGTTAGCCTCGTCGGTGTCTATCGCCACGGCTAATGCGGCGCGCACCTGACCGGCGTCATCCACCTCGGCGACGATTCCCAGCCCCAGGTTCTTGTCCAGCCGGTCGCCCAGGCCGCCGGGATGGGTCTGCACCTGCACCGGCTCCTGCGCCAGCAGGGATTCCGACAGGGCGGCCAGACAGTCGCCGCGCGGCATGCTCGCCAGCAGCACCTCCCGCAGCTTGCGCAGGGATCGGCGGGAGTTGAGCAGCGGCGCGAGGTAGTGGTCCTCCACATCGCTGTCCGTGCTCAGGCAAACGGGGCAACCGTCTTCGCAGGCGCGGTTGTAGATCGCCTGCAGTTGGAGCGCCAGCTCATGATCCAGCTCACCGGCTGCGACCCCGCTCTGTCGCAACGCGTCCCTCAGTGCGGCGATCTGCGGATACCGTGCCGGATCGAGCGCCGTCACCGTCTGGCGAACAGTCGCGTCACGCGGCACGGTGCCCGGCACGCGAGCGTCCAGCGCGGACTGCGCCTGGTAAAGCTCACGCAGGATCAGCGCCGGATTGAGGGATTGCCCGCCAACTTCGGTCTCGTTGAACAGCGCGCGACCCAAGACCGGCAACGACTCCCCGGCCGCGTTCGCAAGGTCGAGTTCACCGAGCAATCCGAGCAGCGCCTCGCGGCTGGCTGCTGCTTGCACGGCCCGCACCTGGTCTTCAGTGGCACGGGTCAGCACCGCCCGCACTAGCGCCTCGCCGTCGGCGATGGGACAGTGGCCCAACTCAGTCTGCAATGTCCACCACAACGAGCCTTCGTTGTCGGTGAGGTCGAGCCGCTCAAAAGCCTGGGCGATGCCGCCGGAGCCGCCCTCCACGGTATCCATGATGAGAATGCGCGGGTCAATGGAGCGGTCCACCTGGTCGAGCACCGGCAGGTCGGCATAGGCGACCAGGTCGTCACTGCCCACGCCGCCCAGGCGGGCGATCAGGTTCTTCAGCAGGGCGCTCAGGCTGTGCAGGACGACACTCTCCACGAAGTCGCGGAACTCGGCCGTGTCCCTGAACGCTGTCTCTAGCGTCTCGTTCAGGCGAGTGAAGAAGGCATCGGTCAGATAGGTCGAAAACTCGTTCACCTCAGCCTGGCGGACGATGCGGTGTGTGGCGTAGTAGTTCAGCAGCGGCTCGCGATCCTGCGCCGGATCCAGCAGGCGCGGCTCGCCGTCGCAGCCGGGGATGACCTGGCCCATCCAGTAGTCCACCGTGACCGCGACTGCGTCCAACAACGACTGGATGAAGGTGTTCGCCTCGGACGCGTAGGGCGCCATGCGATACAGGGCGAAGTTGCGACGGATGTGGAGGCGCAGGTCCTCGTCGCTCAGGATCGCGTCGACCGCGACGTGCAGCAGGTCGGGGTTGACCTGGAACCGGATGCCCTGTGTCTCGATGGCGTAACCCACCAGGGTGGGCCGGCCCGTTTCGTCGCGGAAGGCCCGCCGGAGGCTGAGCTGCTCCGGCCGAACCCCCAGCCGCTCGCAGGCCCTTGCGTCGCTCTTGACGTCGATCTGCATCTCGTAGAAGACGCGCGTGTAACCCAGCATCGCCCGCCCTTCCTCGAGGAAGCCGTCAATCGCGGCGAACAGGGTCGCCAGCGGTGGCAGGAGTTGGCGCTGTGCGGGGCCGCGCTCGGCAGCGATGTAGGGGATGACCACCGAGCTGGCCCGCGCGGTCGAGCGGCGGGAGATAGGCACTAGGTTTGGCGGCGGAGTCTGGCCTGCGGCGATCTCGACCGCGCGCCTGGCGACCGGATCAAAGAACCAGGTCGGGCTGTACTGGCGGTTGGGCGGGCCGAACGTTGCTGTGCGCAACCGTCGGATGCTCATGAAAGGTAGCCCCGGGAAACGATCATCCAGGTGGCGAGGGACGCCGAAGATGCTGTCGGGCTTGCTTGTGATGTCGCCCTTCTCCGGCAGATGCGCGGCCACCAGTTTGCGACCGACCACGTTGCCGGCGTCATCCTGCTCATCTTCCTCCGGGTATAGGAAGGTGGATTCGTCTTCGGCGGGGATGGGTGTCCAGTGAATGGCTCGATTCTCGCGCAGACGGTACGAGACGTTGCCGGGCAGCAGTTCGGTGAGGCCGAAGGTGACGTCGGTCGTGCGCTCTGTTGGCTCCTCCTCGTGCCCGGGCTGGCCCGCGTCTGGATTGGGATAGTGCACGATCAGCGTGGTGGCCTCTTCGCTGCCCTGGAGCATCCAGTCAATGTGGCGGTAGGTCTTGAGCCAGTTATCGCGCTCGACCGAATCGTTGGACGAGTGCCATTCCTTGTCGCCGAAGTGGCGCAGGAGCCGGTCAGGCAGCGATGCGCCGGGCGGCACCAGGAAGGGATAGCTGCGATGCGCGCGGAAGGGGCGGCTGGCGATCTCCGAGGACGCCAGGTAGCGTTCGAAGAGGCCGTTCTGGCTCAGGCGATCCCAGGCCGCTCGTAGCACATAGTGTGTCAGGCCGTTCTCCATGGCGAGCCAGCCTTTGACCGAGAGCCGCCCACCGGTCGCCTGCACCCAGCCGCGTTCTACCGGACCTCCGCTGATCCAGATCGAGGCTTTGGTGAGACGGTGTTTGATCACAAGACGTTGTTGCCCTGGGCGTTTCGGGTCGGGCAGCCACTCGAACTGCTGGATAAGCTCGTCGCCTGGCGTGAAGTCGTGCCAGCCGGCCCGGGTGAAGTCCATGATGCGAGCATCGTCCCGGATCCCGTCCACATTCTGGCGACGCAGACACGCGAGCAGGTCGAAGAACGCCAACAGGGCGTGGGTGCGTTGCACGTTGAAATTGCCGGCGTTCAGCGGCAGGTCGTCGAAGGCCGGCTCGTACAGCGCCTCGGGATGGAAGAAGTAGAAGGCGTCATCCCGCCGGTAGGGCCAGAGCAATGTGACGATCACCGGCGAGTCGTTCGGGTCACGCCCGGCGCGGCCACGGCGCTGGATGAAACTGGTCGCGCTGGGCGGCGCTTTGTGCTGATAGATCAGGTGGATGGCGTCGTCGTCGTATCCCACCTCCAACGAAGGGGATGTCGGGATGAGGTCACGGTTATCGAGCGCCGCCGCCTGCGGCTCGGCGCCGGCATACACCGAGCTTGCAACCCGCAGCCTCTGGTTCCAGCCTGCGAGCTTCGCGAAGACCCAACAGTCGCCGGCGCGGAAGTGCGGGCATTCGCCGAGGCTGGCGTTCTGGGCTCGCGCCTGACAGGTGCTGTGGCAGTAGTTCGCGGTCTGCCCGTTGGGGCCGGGTTTGCGGCGGTCGGTGCGGATGCGCCACAGCTCGTCATTGTTTGCCGGCGGGATCTCCCGGCCCATCGGGTCGAATCCAACCAGCCAGTTCAAGCTGGGATCGGCCTCGTAGTTGTGTTGAAACTGGCGCAGATCGTTGATCGAGTCGAAGAAGGCCAGGCCTTTCCAATCGGCCGCGGTCTTCAGGTTGTGCATCGCACACATGACGACTTGGATGGCCGCGGCCTGGTCATTGACGCGATAGAGCGGGTTGCGCTGGGTGGGCGAAAGGCGTCGCGGAGAAACGAAAATATAGCGCTCGCGGCCCTCGGTCGGCTCCAGTTCGTCCTCAGCCGGCTCGATGACTCGCAATCGCTCGTAACGCGCCTTGTCCAGCGGGTCCACATCCATCAGCTTAGCCAGGAAGCGGCGCTCATCGTGCAGCGTGGCCGAGGCGCCGATCACCACCGGATGGCGGGCAGACTCGCCGTTTTGCGCGTATACCAGCCGGACGCGCGCCTGGAAGCGTTTGATCAGGCGGGCGATGTGTGCACCCTTGAGCCGCTCATAGAGGTGAACCTCATCCAGCACCAGGTAGCGGGGCGGCAGGGTGATCGTATCCCCTTGCCAGAGGCCCCACAGATGCGTGTACTTCTCGCGCGCCAGCCACTGGCTGAGGGAGACATCGGTGATGATCAGGATGTCGGGCGCGTTGATGGTCAGCGCGGCCTGCGTGATGTATAGGGTGTCCACCACGTGCCCACACCGATCGCAAATCAGCCGCGGGCAGCCCGACTCAATCGCGGGATCGTCGG
>Ga0172375_10004032_pt1 | contig 21977 bp, 14 predicted proteins | sample LakKiv1m_FD_114537 | JGI IMG/M metagenome (GOLD analysis project Ga0172375, IMG submission 114537) | Freshwater microbial communities from Kabuno Bay, South-Kivu, Congo - kab_092012_11.1m | ecosystem: Environmental > Aquatic > Freshwater > Lake | place: Democratic Republic of the Congo... | reverse complement strand
GGCGGCGCAGGGTTCCAGCCTGCGCCTGGACAGCCGAGGGCGGCTGTCCCACCTTTCCTCGAGGAACTCTCGCCGCAATTCAGAGAACCGCACATCCGAAATCCTGTTAAAATCGCTGCCATAATATCAAGACAAACATCAAACCCATCCCCAGTTGGAGCGTCAGCGTCAGCCGGGCCAGCAGCTTGAGGCGGCCCTCCTTCAGGTAGGCTCGCCGCTTAATGAGCTCCTGGTTAATCACCGCCAGGAGCAACAGGGGCAATAAGCCGAAGCGCCAGGGCAGGGCTGCGGCCGGGAAGAGCAGGATCACTGCCAGCCCGGTGAGGGTGAGGACGTTGAAGATCGAATAAAGCAGCGCGCCGGTTACCGGCTGCACGCGGGCCGCCAGGCTGCGGCAACCGGGCTCCCCCCCGGGGGCGGGGGCGCCGTAGAGGAGAAACAGGTTAAAACCCGTAAAGGTCAGGGGCAGGCCGTACAGCAAGACCTCGGTCAACAGTCGGCCGCACTGGAGATACAGCCCCGCAGCCACCGGCAGCAGGCCGAAGCAGAAGGCCCCGGCGGCCTCTCCCCAACCCCGTTTATGCCACGCCAGCGGGGGGGCAAAAGAGAAATACCCTCCCAGGATGCCCAGTCCTCCCAGGGGGATGGTGAAATCCCCGGTGCGCCAGCCGAATTGCAGGGCCAAGCCCAACAGCCCCGCCACCCCCAGGGCTCCGTAGGCCAGGACCCTGGGCGTCTGAAGTTCCAAGCGCCAGGCGGGGCACCGACCGGCTCCGGGGCAGAAGGCCTCCCGGCCGGCAAACGCCGCCAATATCAGGGCCGCCACCGCCAGGGTGCCCGCGGCCAAGACCCCCGGGCGAACCGGAAATCCTGAGACTCCCCCTAAGAGCGCCCCCGCCCACAGGGGCAGACAGCCGGCCAGCAGAAAGGGGAGCGGCGGGATCAGACTGATCAACAACCTGGCGACCGGGGCGCCCATGCGGCATCCTTCTCCTGACAGTATTCCAGATTTTTCCTCAAAGCCGCAACCCACTCATCAGCCCCGGCATCGGGGCCGGAGGCCGGGGCCTTAAACCCAGGCCGCAGATTTTCCGACCGCTTCCGATTAATATGTCATAACTCGGGAACTCGTCAAGGGATTTCCCGGACTCTCCCTTTATGCCAGTCCGGAAGAAAAAGATGGTTGGCCCCCGGTCCCTGCTTCCCGGCCCGGCCCACCAGGGAACCGGAGCGGCAGCCAGCCGGGCCAGGTTTGTCGCATTTTGGCGGCGGCCGTCTCTTGACAAACTTTCTAGGGGCCAGTATATTCAAAGCGTTTTGGAGGCTGGGCCGTTAGCTCAATTGGTAGAGCAAGTGACTCTTAATCACTAGGTTCGGAGTTCGAGTCTCCGACGGCCTACCAGGGAAATCAAGGGGTTGGCTGAAGCGGCTAACCCCATATTTATTTTAGGATAGCACCTAGACCTCCATCTTATCGTCTCCATCCATATCACTGCCTAAGGGGGGACCTGTTTGGCCTGAAGAAGACCGCAAGGGCAACGGGGATGACGATGATGACCATGATGGCGCTTGCTAAAAGTCTTTTCCGCTATGACCATGCCCCGGGTAGCCAAATCCCCCCAAACCCCCCTTTGCCGAAGGGGGGAACTTAATGAAATTAGCTCGAAAGTCCCCCTTTGACAAAGGGGGATTCAGGGGGATTTAACTAGGGGCGATCAGAAGGAATTTTTGGCAAATGCTATAACAAGGTTATTGGTCGATAGCCATAACACCATGACTCGTGAAGCGCCCCTTTAAGGCCACAACCAACTCTTGCTTTATTCAACAGTCTCATCTTTCGGGAATCCAACGGGTTTCTGCTCTGGCGCTACCAACTGGAGAATTTATTGCGCCGATTTTTCCTGGACCAGGATGCGGCGGTAAAAAAAAGATAGGCGGGCTTTTGCCTCTTTTCCCTTTTTACCCCAGGAGATTTTCCAGGGCCGCCCGGAGGTCGGGAAATTTGAACCTGAAGCCTGCGTCCAGCAAGCGTCTGGGGAAAACCTTCTGGCCGGTGAGCAGGGTGTCGGCGAATTCCCCCAGCGCCAGGCGGAGCATGAACTCCGGGGCCGGCAGGAGGGCAGGGCGGTGCAAGACCCGGCCCAGGGCCTTGGTCAGCTCCCGGTTGCGCACCGGGTGGGGCGAGGTAAAATTCACCGGGCCGTTAATCTCGGGGTGTGCATGGATGAACCGGAAAGCCCGGACCTGGTCCTCCTGGTGAATCCAGGAAAACCACTGAGCTCCGGAGCCCAGAGACCCCCCCAGGAATTTTTTAAACATGGGGACCATCTGGGACAAGGCGCCGCCGTCCCGGCCGAAGACCACGCCGAAGCGGGTGATCGCCACCCGGACTCCCAGGTCCTGGGCCTTCAGAGCCTCGGCCTCCCAGTTTTTGGCCACTTCCCCCAGGAAACCGTCGTCCGGGGGGGAGTCTTCGGTGAGGTCCTCCTCGCCCCGGGGCCCGTAGTAGCCCACCGCGGAGGTGCTGCAGAACAACTGCCGCCGGTCCCCCGCCGCCAGTGCGGCCACCAGATTCCGGGTGGTGCTCACCCGGCTCTCGAAGATTTCTTTCTTGTGGGCTTCGCTCCAGCGAGTAAAAATGGAGGCCCCCGCCAGATTGATGACCCAGTCGTGTTCGGGCACCGCGTCCATCCAGGGGCCTATCTGGGTGGGATTGCCCGTCAGGTAGGCGATGCCGGCCGCCGGCGAGGCCGGGGGTTTGGTTTTGCGGGTGAGGATGGTGATGGTGTATCCGTTCCGGGCCAGGTCCCGGGAGAGATAGGTGCCCACAAAGCCCGTGCCGCCGGTTATAAAGACTTTCACCATAAATGCCCTCGCTTTTTAGCGGACCGGTTCTGAGACGAGTTTCTGAACCTGGCGATTAGTATCGCCTTTCAGAAGTATCTTCTATAAGTCTTGGTCTTAAGGTTCCCCCTCCCCTGGTGGGAGGGGGTCAGGGGGAGGGGGATAATACTTTGTATCTCTTGATGTTTTTCTCACCCCCACCCTGACCCTCCCCCATCAAGGGGGAGGGAACAAGAGGTTTTCCTTTTTAAAGGTATTCCTGAAACGCTACACTAGTCCCCGTCAAACCCACGCCTCCGCCCGTTTTTCAGGAAAGTTAACCATTCAAAACCGGGGTGGCAAGGATTTTCAGCCTTTGGCCAAGATCTTTGCTCTTTTTCTCCTTGATTGAGAAGCGCGGGGCAGGGATCAGGGCTGTTCGTGAGGGAGGACCTCCTTTTTGCCAAACCCTATCCCTCCCCCCGGCTCCAGGAAGAGGATCTGGCTGCTGTCGTCATAGGCCAGGAGTTCGGCGTAGCGCCCCCAGTCAATGGCGGTGTCCAGCTGCCGTTCCGCTTCTTCTTCATGGAATTCTAGTTCCAGGGCCTTTTGGATGACATCCCACTCCAGCTGTTTTTTGTCGGTGGCCCGGAGCATGGACAGGAGCCATTTAAACAGGGGCAGCCGGCGAATCCGGGTGGCGAAGATCTCTTTGCGGGCGCGGATGCTGGCCTCGGCAAAGGTCTCCCCCAGGGGGTTGAGGGTGATGTCGCCATAGGCGATGGTGGCGAACCCCAACAGCTCCGCGGCCTCGATGAGGCGCAGGAGTTCGTCGGAATTGACCTGGAGCTCCCGGGCCAGGGCATAGATATCGGCCCGGTTGTCCGGCATGGCGTCCAGGTGTTCCATCAGGCCGGTCAGGTCGTCGATATTGATATGGGGCAGGGCCCGGGTGCGCCCCGGCTCGCCGGGGGCGGTGCCCATCTCCACGTGCTCCGGCTGGGTGTGTCCGGCCAGGACCATATAGACCCGGTCCACCAGGTTCAGGAATTTGGGGTCCTTGCGCTGCCGGGGATGGGGCAGTTCGACTTTGAGGTTCATGATGACCCGGCCGGGGTCCTTGTCCATCACCAGGATGCGGTCGGCCAGGAGGACGGCTTCCTCGATGTTGTGGGTGGCCAGGAGGATGGCCCGGGTGGGGATGACCCCGCCGGTCCACAGTTCCAGGAGTTCGCCCCGGAGGGACTCGGCGCTGAGCACGTCCAGGGCCGAGAAGGGTTCATCCAGGCACAGAAGCTCCGGCTCCACCGCCATGGCCCGGGCAAATCCCACTTTCTGGAGCATGCCGCCGGACAGTTCCCGGGGATAGGCGTTTTCGAAGCCGTCCAGGCCCACCCGGTCCAGCAGGTCCAGGGCCCGGGTGATGCGCAGTTTGGGGGGCACCCCCCGGGCCTTGAGGGCCACTTCCACATTTTCCTGGACCGTCAGCCAGGGGAACAGGGCGAAGGTCTGAAACACGATGGTGGCATGGGGGTTGACCCCCCGCAGGGGTTTGCCCCGGTAGAGCACCTCGCCGGCGGTGGGGGGTTGCAGCCCGGTGATGATGCGCAGCAAGGTGCTCTTGCCGCAGCCGGTGGGGCCCATCAGGGTGGCGAACTCTCCCTCGTTCAGGGTCAGAGTGACATCCCGAATGGCGGTGAAGGTTTGTTCGCCGCCGCCGTAGATCTGGTTGATGCGCCGGAGTTCCAAAAGAGAGCCGTTGGCGGCCATTGCTCACTCCATCCGATAGCGTTCTTCGGCCAGTCGGTACAACCGTTGCCAGAAAAAACGGTTGATGATGACCACCGTCAGGATCAGGGCCAGGGTGGCGGCCAGCAATAAAGGGAAATTACCTGCCCCGGTGGCTTCGGCGATCAAGGCCCCCACCCCGATGGTATGGAAGGTCTCCCCCCCGAACTGGGTGTATTCCGCCACCACGCTGGCATTCCAGGCGCCGCCGCCGGCCGCAATGGCGCCGGTGATCGTATAAGGAAAAATGGCCGGCAGGATAAGGGAGCGCCAGCGCTCCCAGCGGCTTAATTGCAGCAGGTCGGAGGTATAGCGCAATTCCCGGGGAATGGCGCTGGCCCCGGCGATAATATTAAACAGGAGGTACCACTGGGTGCCCAGGAGCATGAGCAGGATAGCCGCCACATTCAGCCCCCCGGGCAGGCCCAGAACCAGGAGGAGCAGGATGGGAAACAGGGCCGTGGCCGGCAGGGAGGCGGCAACTTGCACCATGGGCTGCAGCCAGGCAGACAGGCGGGGATTGCTGCCGATGGCCACGCCCGCCGGGATGGTCCATCCCAGGGCGATGATCAGGGCGGCGATGACCCGGAGCAGGGTGATTAAGGTCCCCCGGGCGATTTCCCCCCATTTCTCGAGGGGCAGCATCCCCAGCATCTTGACGGTCAGGAAAAGCCCATAGACCAGGGGCAGGGAGGCCGCGGCCAGCAGAACATACCACACCCAGACCCGGCGGCGCTTCGGCTTATCCGTCACCCGGAAAGGCGAAGGTGATCGACACAACCATTCATCTACCCGTTGCCAAAGGGGCCGCCCGACCGAGGCGGTCAAAAAATGTAACATGCGGGAATTCCGCAGGGCGTCGTAAAACCAGGCAGTGGGCGGATTGGGGCTTTCCACCAGAGACATGGTGAAACGTTCGGACCAGGCCAACAGAGGCCGCCACACCAGCTGGTCCAGGGTGACGATGGTCAGGACCAGGGCCCCCAGCCCCCAGGCGATGGCTTCCAGGCTTCCTTGATTGGCGGCCTCCTGGAGGTAGGCCCCCAACCCCGGCAGCCGGAAGTTCCGCTCTCCCACGCTGAATATTTCTGCGGCCATGAGGAAGAACCAGCCGCCGGCCCAGCTGGCCATGCTGTTCCAGATGAGGCTGATGGCGGCAAAGGGCAGTTCCAGGGTCTTGAACCGCAGCCAGCGGTTGAAGTTGAAAATGGTGCTGGCCTGACCAAGGTTCCGGGGAATGGTCGTCAGGGATTGATACCAGGCGAAGCCGATATTCCAGGCCTGGCTGGTGAAGATCAGCACGATGGAGGACAGCTCCACCGCCCAGGGAATGGGGAGCACCGCGCTGAGGCTCAGCAGGGCCACCGGCAGGAAAGAAAGGATGGGAATGCTTTGCAGGACATCCAGCAGGGGGATGAGGACCTTCTCGGCGCTGCGGCTCCGGGCCGCCAGGTAACCGAAGGCCATGGAAAACAGGATGGAGAGGAAATAGGCCGCCAGCATGCGCCCCAGGGAGAGGCCGACATAATAGGGCAGGACCCTGGGGGCCAGATCGATTTCCGGGCCCTTGACCACCGCCGGGGCCCCCAGCCCCAGGCGGATGCCCAGGTAAAGCAGCAAGGCCAGACCGAGGATGACCACCGCGTCCCCCCAGGTCAAGGGACGTAACAAAGGTTGGGCAATCCGGAACAAACGGGACGGCTGGCTCATGGGTCACCTGAAAAAGACTGTAAGGAATCGGCGGGATTAAGTAAACGGAAAAATTCCCGGCCTGTCACTGAAAATAAGCGGGGGTCCCCCGGCGCATGTTCCCCTTCGGCCGGTTCCGCTAATAACAGGGGCGCTGCCTGGATTGGCTTGATACCAAGTTGCCGGCGAACAGGTAAGTTTGGCGGCGCATCGCGGCCTTTTGCCGCAACCGAATGACATTATTTCAGGCAAAGGCCCAAAAGGCGCAAAGGAAAAATATCAGGGTGGGCGCTGCCCACCATTTCCTTACTGTTTCAGGCCATTGTCGTCTGCCGACGTTTCAGGGCAGTGCCTCATGGGCCTTAGGCCCACCCGTAAGGCATGAAAAGTATTAGTGGCACAGGTTTTCAACCTGTGCTTGGACAGCCGAGGGCGGCTGTCCCACATTCACATAAGGAACTTTTCAGGACAGTGGCCGGTGGTGAGGCGGAAGCCTCACCTGTCTGCGGTGATTTTACCGATGTGAGGAAAAATTCTGTCAATCGGGAAGCCCCTAGCGGGAAAGCCCGGGGAGCGCCGGAGCATAAAGCCCCGCCGCCCAGTGAGCATGAACGCGGCCCTCAGGGGTATGTCCCCTGGAGATCACTCCCGCCGCGCCATCGCTGCTCTGCAGGTTTGAAATCATGGCCCCAAGTTTATATACTGAAAAAAATGAGGGGAAAAAATCTGGAAGCTTTCATGATCCTGAAATGGTTTTCGTATCATGTAATGGCAGTTTTTCTCACCCTGGGAATGGGGGTTTTGCCCTCCCCCCTCCAGGCGCAGCCGGTTAAACCGGTGAGCCTGAAGGAAGGGGCGACCCTGGCCCAGGCCCTCCCCCAACAATTTGACGCCTGCATTGAGGAGTTACAGAAGGACTTTAAGGAGTGGGAATCCCGTCTGGCGGCCGCCGCCGCCAGGCTGTCCCAAACCCGGCAGGAATCGGACGACCTGCAGGTGGCCATCGCCTCCCTGAAGGCCACCATGGCCCTGGAAAAGGTCCCGCTGTCCCGGGTGCAGGAAATCATGGAGGAATATACTGACCGGGAAAAGAAAATTAAAGGGAAATTCAAGGACCTGGACCAGGAGATCAAGGCTCTCCAGAAAGACCGACAGACTCATCTGGAAACGCAAAACGCCCTGAGAGTGCAGGTCGGCATTATTCAGGCCAGAAAACCTGAAGCCGCGCCCCCCCGGTTGCGGCAAACCTTTTTGAAATACCTGGACCTGGCGGGGCAGCGGGACCGTTTGACCGCCCAGGTGCTGGGCCAGTTGGAGCCGCAGCGTGGGCTTCTGCAGCAGGAGCTTGAGTTAATCGCCGGCCTGGTCCCCCAATTTACCGAACTGGAGGCCGCGTGGAAGGCCGACCTCTTGAAGCGTCCGGTGAAAGCGATTCCCATCCGGGAGCAGGTGATCCGGGTGGGGAACAGTCTGATAGACCTTCCGGGGCGGGGCTGGACCTGGTTCAAGGGCCTGTTGGCCTCAGGAAGGCTGCGCGCCTTTGTTTGGAAGAACGTGGCTCCCATCTTCGGCCTGCTCGGGGTCCTCTTGCTGTTGGGCTGGAGCAACCGGCGCCTCCAGGCCCAGGTGACCAGGCGCTTCCAGGCCTGGAAGGAGCGGGCTGACGATCCTCACCTGGCGCCCCTCTATCTGATGTGGCAGACCCTGACCGCCAATCTGTTTGGCTTGGGCCTGATCGTCTGGTTGGGTCTGTTTTTCTGGACCTTCAACCTGATCACCTCAGACCCCGCCCGGTTCATACTCTCGGCTTTGACCACTTTCTGGGCCCTGCGTCTGGTCTTCCAGTGGGTGCAGGGGTTTTTTGCCGGCCGGCCGGAGGGGGGAGTCCTGGCCCTGGAGGAGGACGTGGCCAGGTTTTACCGGCGCTCCCTGAAGTTTTTTTTGACGTACCTCTTCCTGGGCTTTTTGGGTCTCCAAAGCGCCGCTTTACTCGATTTCCCCGCCTCCAGCCGGTTGTTTCTGGAACAACTCTTTTGGCTGGGCGTCCTCCTGGGGGGCTGGTGGCTCCTGCGCCGGCCCTACCTGACCCGCCTCTTGCCGGAGCTGTCAGACCCCACCAGGCTGCACCAGCCGATGGTGAGCCTGTTTGTGCGGGGCCTGATCATGTTTGTCATGGCGGTCATCATCCTGGCTTACCTCATCGGCTTCCAGAATCTGTCCCGGTACCTGTCCCAGGCCGCGGTTTGGACCCTGTTGGCGGCGACCCTCCTGTGGCTCCTGTGGCTGGCGGGGGAGGCCGTCATCCGCCATCTCCTCCATCCCAAAGCCGGGCGGGCCTCATATCGCTATCCGGATAAGGAAGAGCTGCTCCAGAGGGTTTATAGCCTCAGCCGTTGGGCCTTATTCCTCGTCCTGGGGGCGGCCATGGTCCTGGTGGTCCTCAACTTCTGGGGAATCGAGCCCCAGAGGGTGGCCTGGGCCTTTCGCTGGATGACCTGGGGCCCGGCGGTGGGTCCGGTGAAGCTCACCACCCTGAGCGTCCTGGGCGCCATCCTGGCCCTCTACCTCGGATTCTCCCTGTCCCGGCTGACCCGCGGCCTCATGATGGTTCGCATCTTTCCCCGCACCGCCCTGGACACCGGGGTGCAGTACACCATCTCCACCACCCTCCACTACGTCATTTTAATCATAACCGGATTGATCGCGCTGAACATCTTGGGATTTCCCCTGACCAACCTGGCCCTGGTGTTCGGCGCCCTGGGAGTGGGGATCGGCTTCGGCCTCCAGAACATCGTCAATAATTTCCTCAGCGGCCTCATCCTCCTGTTCGAGAGACCCATCAAGGTGGGGGACATGCTGGTGATCGACGGCCAGTGGGGCCTGGTGAAGGAAATCCGGGTCCGGAGCACCATCTTCGAGACCTTCGACCGCTATGTCCTGATCATCCCCAACTCGGAACTGGTCTCCTCCAAGGTCCTCAACTGGACCCATTACGGGGCGGGCATCAACCGCCTTTCCTTAAAGGTGGGGGTGTCCTACGGCTCGGACGTGCGCCAGGTGACGGAGTTAATCACCGAGGTGTGCCGGGCCAACCCCCGGGTGGTGCCGGAGCCGCCGCCGCAGGTCTTTTTTTCGGTGTACGGCGACAGCTCCCTGGACTTCAACATCTGGGTGCACCTGAGGACCCCCAGCGACCGCATCCCCGCCACCCATGAGCTGAACAGCGCCATCTTTGAGGCCTTCCGGGAGCACGGCATTGAAATCCCCGTCCCCCAGCGGGATCTCTACATTAAAGAGTGGCCCGAGGTCCTGGAAAAGAAACGGGAAACCTGAACGGCTCTCTTGCACCGCCACGGTTGCTTTCAGTGAAAGGGCGGGGCGGCCGGGCCCGGCAAACGACCGGCGTCCGGCTGGTTCCCGGCCCGGGGGCGGGTCCTCAGACTCTTCCGGGCGAAATGAATCTGCTTCCCTGGGAGATTGCAGATCTGCTCTAGCGGGACTTGACTTCGATGATCTTGGGCCGGGGCCGGCGGGGCTTGTCGGCGGATTCTTCCGTCTCGGGGTTTTTCCCCTTGGCGAGCTTTCGGCCCGATTTGTCCGCTTTCCCCGGACCGGCGGCGGCCTTGGCCTGGGCGGGGGTTTTCATCTGAGCCGGCCCGGCATAGGTTCCCATGACGTTGCCGACAAAGGTCTGGGTTTCCTGCAGCGGCGGAACGGCGCCGCACCGGGCCACCCTTTCCGGACCGGCGTTATAGGCGGCCACCGCCAGGGGCACATTGTGCTGGAACCGGTCCAGGCAGCGCCTCAGGTAACCCACCCCGCCGGCGATGTTCTGTTCCGGGTCAAAGGGGTCCCGCACTCCCATGAGGGCGGCGGTGCCGGGCATGAGCTGCATCAGCCCCTGAGCCCCCTTGGGAGACACCGCCCCGGGATTGAAACCCGATTCGTGGCGCATCACCGCCCGCACCAGGCACGGATCCACCCCGTAGAGCTGGGAATACTTGTGGATCAAGCCTTCCACCCTCGGGTCCCGGGGGGTTAATGGCCCCTTAAAGGAGGACGGACCGGAGAGGGTGTAAACCCGGGGCCAGACCCGGGTTTTTTTATTGAAAATATAGACCTGCACATCCTGGCCCAGGAGTTCGTAAAGGGTATCCTCCGACCCCGGGTTTTTCTTGACTCGCTTGGCGTCGGGATGTTGGATGACCAGGCTGCCGTCTCGGTTCAGGATCTTGGGTTCGGCCAGAATGGGACCTGCCGTGAAGACCAGGGTTAACATTACGGCCAGGATAAATAACATTTTCCCCATAGGTTATATTCTATTTAATATTTTCGGATTTTTGTCAAGAACGAATTGCTTCGGCACTTAATTTTTCTTTCCAGGAGCTGAACCTTACTGTCGAATCCTGCACTATTTTCATAGTATTATGTGACCGTCTCTTTCAGGTTCCCGAATGATTACCCGTGGTCCATGTTTGAAAATCAGGTTCCGGGTTGTATGAAATAATTTCCTGAAAAAAACTCAATGGAGTAGAAAAAGGTGAAAAGATTATTTGTCATCCGGGACCATTTGAGCTAAGGTTGGCTAAGTGGATTGAAGCCGGCCCTCGACCATGGATGGTTCCGCATGCTTTCCCCTCCCTCGGATGCCAGTCCGGGCAGGTTAAACGCCGCCCCCCGGGCCCCTCAGGCCCCGGGCATTATCCTGGCGGACCGGCCGCTGGCCCGCCCCCTGGCGCCGGTCACCCTGGCCCTGGTGGCCGGGATCGCCGCCCCGGCCTGGGGGCTCCGCCTGCCGGAGACCTGGCTGCTGGCGGGCCTTGCCGCGCTCTGGGCGGTTATGGCCCTTCTTTGGTGGCAAGGGCGTCCGGCCCGTTTTCTGCCGCTGCTCTTTTTCGGGCTCCTGGGGGTGGCCTTCTACCAGCAGGCCTGGCAGCCGGTCTTCCCGGCCCAACACCTGGCGCGCCTCCCCGAAAATCAAGATTTGACCCTCTGGGGCCGCCTGAACCGCCCCGGCAAGCTCACGGGGGAACGGGTCCAGCTCTTTATGGCCCCGGAGGCCTGGCGGAGCCCCTGGGGTTGGCGGCCCGTAATGGGCGACCTCCTGGTGCTGGCCCCCGCGCCGGAAATCCCCCCGGTGGGGGCCGGCCTGGTGGTCCGGGGGCGCCTGGCCCCGCCCCGGATGCTGCAAAACCCCGGGACCTTCAACCGCCCCCGGCGCCTGGCCGCAGACGGCATCTTCCGGGAGGTGCGGCGCCCGACCCCGGAGCGCTTGTTCTGGCTGGCCTCCACCGAGAACTATCCCCTGGGGGAGCGGCTCCGGGGCGGCATCCGGCGGGTGCTCCAGGGCATGGACCAGGAGTGCCGCGCCATTTACCTGGCCCTGCTCCTGGGGGACCAGGGGGAGGTCACCCGAAAGATGCGCCAGAACCTGGCCCGCACCGGCACCAGCCACCTGATCGTCATCAACGGTCTGCACCTGGGCATGGTGGCCGCAGTCACGTATTTCCTCAGTTTCTGGTTCCTGCGGTGTTTTCCCTGGCTCCTCCTGCGGGTCAACGCGGTCAAGATCGCCACCCTGCTGGCGGCCGTGCCGGTGGTGTTCTATGCCTGGGTGGCCGGGGGGTCGCCCTCCACCCAGCGGGCCGAAGTCATGGTGCTGGCTTACCTGCTCCTGGTCTTTCTGGGGAGGCCCGGGGAGGTCTGGAGCGCCCTGGCCCTGGCGGCCCTGGTCATCCTGAGCTGGACCCCCCTGCGCCTTTTTTCCATCTCTCTCCAGCTCTCTTTTGTGGCGGTCGCCTTCATTATTTATCTGGTTCCCCGCCTGGCGCCAGAGCAAAGGAGCCGGGACCCGGCTGACGCCATCCCAGGTAATCCCCATCTACGGGGGCCGATGGGGAAGGTAGTGTTCCTCACCAAAGAATGGCTGATGGCGTCCGTGGCGGCCACCCTGGCCACTGCCCCCCTGGCGGCCCTCTATTTTCAGGTGGTCTCCCTCCTGGGCATCCTGGTCAACCTGCTGGCCATCCCCCTGGTTCTGCTCCTGGCCCTCCCCTTGGGAGAGGCCGCGGTGTTCGCCCAGGCCGCGTCTCTGACTCCCCTGGCCCAGGCCTTACTCTGGCTGGGAAAAATCCCCCTCTGGCTGGGCTACCAGATAATCAAGCGGGGCGCCCAGGTCCCCGGCAGCGCCATTATCATGCCCGCCCCCGCCTGGCTGGAGATTTGCGCCTATTATGTCATGCTGATCCTGGTCTTTTGGCCCCGGCGCACTTACCTGACCTGGGCCGGAGCGGGCCTGGCCGCCATGGTGTTGGCCGCGGCTGCGGCCCTGCCCCTGGTTACGGCCCCCCGGACCCTGGAAGTGACCTGCCTGGACTCTTACGGAGGACTCAAGACGGTGGTGGTGACCCCGGAGAACCGGCGCCTGGTGGTGTCCGCGGACGCGCCCCTGAAGTGGGGCCGCGCCGGTCCGGGTTGGGGCCCCTTGCCGGAATACTGCCACTGGCGGCGGTTCCGGCGTCTGGACCTGGTGGTCGCCCTGAATCTGGGGGAGGCCGAGGCCGGGGAACTGCTGACCCTGGCTCGCCAGTTCCGCGTCGGGGCCTTCCGGTGCGGCCGGCGGGGCCGGGAGGGACCGGATTATTGGGATTTCTGGAATTTTCTGGGGGATCAGGGCGCGGTCCCCCGGCCCCTGGAGCGGGGCCGTCCGGCTCTCACCCTGGGCCCGGCGGACCTGAAGTGTGTAAAGCTGGAAACGGACGCCCCGCCGGCCCTGGAAGTGGCCGGTCAAGGCCGCCGGGTCCTCCTGATCCCGCCGGCGGCCGGGCTTACGGCTGAAGACCTGCCGGTTGCGTCCGGCCCCCTGGAGGCGGTGGTCCTCCCGGCTGAGCTGGCCGTCCCCCGAAACCGCCCCCTTATCATGGAACGTCTGCAACCCCGGCGCCTGATCGTCTATGGCGACCCCGGCCGCGCCGGCGCCGCCCGGACCATCTGGACCATCCCCTGCCACTTCACCCGCCAGGGGGCGGTGAGTCTCTTCCTGGAGGCCGCCGGGGTAACCGTCCGCCAGTGGCGGCCGTAATACCTGGGATTTTCCAGAGGAATTTTTCAGGAGCCGTGAAAGGGGGTCCCGAAATTACGCTTACCGGCGTGGCCGTGAATTCCCCTGCAAGACCGGGGCGACCGCGCCGCCAACCCGCGGCAGGGATAGGGTGACCCCGCCCTCGCCGGCGGTCAGCTTTTCCGGGAGGTCTTGGGAATAAATTGGCTCATTTGCTGCTTGACGTCGGTAGAGTTGCACTTGGGGCAGACAACCTTTCCGACTTCGTATTCTTTGAGACTCATGATGCGCGTAAACTGTTCCCCGCATTTGCCGCAGACGTATTCGTAGGTAGGCATGGCGCTCCTCCTGATGAACGGGATAATAATTTTTTAATAATAATAATAGGTTCGACAGGTTATTGCAAGGGTTGTCCCCGTGAGAAAAAACCTGCTTCAAAATCTTTTCCCCGAAAAACCCGGTCAGTCATGAGCCTGGGGGACAACCGGAAAAACCTGAAAAATCCGGCGGGCCGGGCACGGGTGTCCGCCCCCCCGGATTGCGGATGAAAAGCGCCGCCCTTTTTGATATAGATTACTTTCATGGCGCCCGCTACTTTTTACCGCCCCCACATCCTGGAAAACTATGTGGCCCGGGAGTTCCTCAAACTTACCGGCCTGAGTCTGCTGACCTTTGTGGCCCTGTTCCTTATTGTGGATTTCTTCGAAAAGATCGACCGCCTGGTTCGGGCCCAACTGGGGGTGGGAGGGCTGCTGGAATACCTCATCCTCAAGCTCCCCTTCGCCATCGGCCAGGTTCTCCCCGCTGCGGTCCTGCTGGGGATAATGCTGACCTTCGGCCTCATGTCCCGGTCTCACGAGACCATGGCCATCAGAACCTCGGGCCTGAACATCCTGTCCCTGATCCGCCCCCTCATCATCTATTCCGGGGTGGTGGCCCTCCTTCTCCTGGCCCTGAATCTCTACTTGATCCCCTGGACCCAGGGCCGCCTCGACCTGTTCTGGCAGACCCAGGTGGACAAAAAGCCGCCCCGGCAACTCCACAACCTGGAGCACTTCTGGTACAAGGGCGACCAGGCCATCTATAGTATTGTCATGTTCCGGAAAGATATCCAGACCATGGAAGGGGTAAAAATTTATCTCTTTGATCGCCAGTTTCACCTGGTCCAGATCATTGCCGCGGCCCGGGCCCAGTGGCAGGACGACCACTGGCGGTTTTTTGACGGCTCGGTTCAGTTCTTCGACCCCACCGGCGCGGTCACGGGGGAAAAGTTTCAGCAGCGGGACCTGGTGCTCACGGAACACCCCCATGATTTTGCCGACCTGGAAAAGAAAGTCTCCGAGATGGACCTGGGCGAACTCTACCGCTATACGGCGCGCCTGGAGCGGGACGGCTATAAATCCACCCCCTACCTGGTGGACCTCTACAGCCGCTTTTCCCTGTCGCTGACGCCCCTGATCCTGGTAATTCTCGGTCTGGGGCTGGCCTTGCGCCAGGAACAGATTCACCTCACCTCCATGGTGGCGGTGGGCCTGGGTCTCATGTTCGGATACTGGCTGTTTTTTGGATTTTGCGCCTCTTTCGGTCAGGCCGGCAGCATTCCCCCGCTGTTGGCGGTTATCGCCCCCCACCTGGCCTTCGGCGGGGTGGCCGCGGTGCTGATGCGCCAGGTGACCCGGTAACCCGCCCCCTCCTGGCAAGAATCTTCCTCAGGCTACCCCTCCTGGTTTTTTTCAGGCAAGGTGTGGATTTCCTCTGGGGACGCGGCCAGACATGGTTTTGCCGCCCGCGGATCCCCATGTCAACCGCCGTGGATAAAAAAGTCGTGATTCAAGTAGGTTAAATAATCGGCGGGGATAGGCCCCGGCGGGGTGGCGTTGCGACCTCTGGGGCCGACGGGAAATACTTTTAAGAAATGTCACGATAGGAAAAGGATTTTTTAACATTTTCTATTGTCATCCCTTGGGATTTTGTGCTATCAAAGGGAAACTGCAACCTCAGGCGGGCCGGGTTTTTGAGAATAATTCTCAGCCCGCCGGCCGAGGGAACCAAACAACATAAAGGGGGGATGGGCGTCGGGGTACCCATTTTCCGAAGGTGTGGCGTGTGGTTAGGGGTCAAATAGTCAACCGCAAACCAGGAGAAAGGGAGATCTGATTATGACCAAAGCAGAGTTGATCGCTCAGGTAGCCGGAGAGGCCCAGGTAAGAAAAGTGGATGCCGAAAAGGCCATCAACAGTTTGATCAAGATTATTTCTGGGACGCTCAAGTCCCAGGGCCGCTTGGCTTTGGCCGGCTTCGGCACCTTTATGGTGACCCAGCGCAAAGCCCGGGAAGGCCGGAACCCCCAGACCGGCAGTCCCATCAAGATTCCCGCCACCAAGGTGGTAAAATTTAAGCCGGGGAAACAACTGAAAGATTCCGTTAAGTAGTGAAGCGGGACCAGAGCCGTCCCCACCGCCCTCCCAGGAGAAAGGTGGGGGGCGAGGCGGCAGTGCCAAACCGGGATCTCAGCCGGCTCCCCCCGGAGGGTCCCGGAAGGCTGGAACGGCTCTATGGTGAAAGGTTCTCCATCTTTCATCAGCCCTACGGTAAAGGCGGGCGGATCAGCGTCTCATCGGGCCAGGGCCGCCGAGTGCTGAAATGACCAGGTAAGGGGAGCTGTTTGCCGGCGGATAGGTGAGGCCCATTTCCCGGAGTGGTCGCCTCAGATTATTCAGGAAAGCATGGCGGTACGGGGGGAGGAGGACGGGGTTCGGGCGCTCGTTAACCTTTCCATGCCCCCAACACCCATCACCGAGTGGATTGATTTAGAAATAATATGAGGGCGGGCAAGCACCGGTTGCCGCCCTCATTTTATTTGGTATCGGCCAGCGCCTCCGCCAGAGCGGCCATGATGGCCTCCTGGTCTCCGGGCAGCAGGGTGCGCAGGTCCAGCAGCACCACCCCGTGTTCCAGCCGGCCGATGATGGGCGTTTCGGCCCGGCGCAGCCGGACTTCCAGGTCCTGGGGGGCCAGGGGGGGGAGGGTGAGGGCCAGGGCCCGGCTGGGCAGGGGGGCCTGGGGCAGGGAACCGCCCCCGGCCCGGGCTTCGGTGCTGACCACGTTCACCTGCAGGCGGGGTCCGAAGCGCCGTCGCAGTCGCCGGGCCAGGAGTCGGGCCTGGCGATCCAACTCCGCCACCGGTCGGGTCAACATCCGGAGGGTGGGGGTCTCGGCCATTGCCCGGGGCTCCTCCAGATAAAGGCGCAAGGTGGCCTCCAGGGCCGCCAGGGTCATCTTGTCGGGCCGCAGGGCCCGATTCAACGGGTTTTTCCGCAAGGCCCCCACCACTTCCCGGTCCCCGAGGATCAATCCGGCCTGGGGCCCCGCCAGGAGCTTGTCCCCGGAAAACAGCACCAGATCGGCCCCGGCCTTCAAGGTCTCCTGCACCGTAGGCTCCTTTTCCAGGCCGTACTTGCTCAAATCCACCAGACAGCCGCTGCCCAGGTCTGCAATGGTTTTCAGACTGTAACGGCGTCCCAGGGCCACCATTTCCGTCAGGGGCACTTCGTGGGTGAACCCGGTGATGCGGAAATTGCTGGGATGGACCTTGAGGAGGACCGCAGTCTCCGAATTGACGGCCTTCTCAAAATCCTGGAGATACGTCTTGTTGGTGGTGCCCACCTCCCGGAGGAGGGCGCCGCTGGCCGCCATGATCTCCGGCAGGCGGAACGAGCCCCCGATCTCCACCAACTGGCCCCGGGAGATGATCACTTCCTTACCCCTGGCCAGGGTATTGAGGGCCAGGAGCACCCCGGCGGCGTTGTTATTGACCACCAGGACACCCTCGGCGCCGGTGAGTTCCTGGACCAGGCCCTCCAGGTGATCCTGCCGGGAGCCCCGGGTTCCATGGGCCAGGTCGTACTCCAGGGTGTTGTACCGGCTGGCCGCCTCCATCAACTGGGGAAGACAAGCCTCTGCCAGGGGCGAGCGCCCCAGGTTGGTATGGATGACCACCCCGGTGGCATTGACCACCCGGCGCAGCGACGGTCGGGCTGCGGCCAGGAGGGCCTCCCGGAGCTGGTGGAGCAGGGCCGCCTCCTCCAGGCGGTCGGGCAGCGCCTCCGGGGCGGCGGTGTTGATCATCCGGCGCTTTTCCCCTAGGACCCGGCGCACCACTGCCGCCGCCAGGGACCGGGGCAGGGGCGCCGCCGCCGGGGTCAGGTGCGGGTGGCGCAGCAGTTCGTCCACCTGGGGCAGCCGGCGGAGCAGGGCGGCGCGCTTCGGGTCCATAGTGTGCTCCTCTAACACGGAATATGCCATCACCACAAGGGACTGTCAATTGAAAGGAGGCAGGCCGGGCCGCCGGGCCCGCCGCCCCAGCCCGGAGCAATGGGGCGCGGTGCGCGCCTACGAAGCACAGGCGAGACGCCTGCGCCACCAGGTAAACCGAACTTTTCGCAACCGTTCCTCATGGACCTTAGGCCCACCCGCAAAGGATGAAAAGTATTAGTGGCGCAGGTTTTCAACCTGTGCTTGGACAGCCGAGGGCGGCTGTCCCACATTTACATCAGGAACTTTTCGTAACAGGGTTGCCGTTTTAATCCTACCGGCAGCTTGTCCCGGCAGTCTCCGCCTTTTCCCCTAACAGCCACCCCGTCGCAAAGGTCAAAAAAGTGCCCAGCAACAAAAGCCAGGTCCATCCCAGGGGGATTATGCGCTTTTCGGAAAGAATCAACAGCGCCAGCATCCCCAGGGCGGAAAAGGCCATGGCCGCCACATTGACCCGGTTGCACCGCCGGTTGGTCAGGAGACCCAGGAGAAAAACTCCCAATAAAGAGCCGTAGGTGACCCCGCCGATTTTAAAGGCGAGCCAGAGAAATTTTTCCAAGTGGCTGAAAAAATAGGCGATGACCCCCAAGATAATGCCGAAAACCACCACGCAGACCCGGGAAATGAAGAGATAGTGGCCTTCAGTACCCGAGGTAAAAATCACCGGACGGTAGATGTCCGTGACAAAAGAAGAAGTCAGGGAACTGAGCGGCGAGTCGATGCTGGCCATCACAATGGCCGCCAGCATCAGCCCTCTCATCACGGGGGGCATCGTCTGCTCGATAAAATGGGGAAAAATTTTGTCCAGCTTGTCCGGCAAAGGCAGGCCGGGCTGCTGGGCATAGAAGGCATAGAGGCAGGCGCCGATAAAGAGGAAAATGACCATCACCAGAAAACTGCCGATGGGGGTCAGCAGCATGGTTTTCTGGCTGGCTTGCCTGGTTTCCACCGTGAGCAGCCTCTGCATGAGTTCCTGGTCGGTGCCGAAGGCCGCCATGGACCCAAAAAAGCCGTTCAAAGTCGCCAGAAAAAAAATATTGGGATCCGAGAGCAGGCCCCGGAGATATTCGGCCAGGCCGGGGGCCGGTCCCCAGTTGAAGACTTGGAGTTTGCCGGCGTTCCCGGCAATGACCACCACCGCGGCCGCGCCCCCGTCAATGCGGCTGAGCAGGAAACCGATAGCCACTGCGCCCGCCAGCAGGAAGGTCAGGGTTTGCACCACGTTGGTCCAGACTACCGCCTTGATCCCGCCCCAGGCGATATAGAGAATGCAGATCGCCGAAAAAAGCAGGATAGTGGGGATGATGGACCAGCCGATGAGGATGCTCACCGCCAAACAGGCCACCATCAGCCGGACGCCGGAGGCCAGCAGACGGGTGATGAAAAAGAGGAGGGAGCCGGCGATTTGGGTGGCCGCGCCGAACCGATGTTGTAAAAATTCATAAATGGAGGTGCAGCGATAGCGGTAAAAAGCCGGGATGAACAGAAAGGCGATAACCACCCGGGCCAGAACCGAGCCGATAAAAAACTGGGCGTATTCCCAGTTTTCCATATAAGCCACCGCCGGCACCGCAATCAGGGTGACGGCGCTGATTTCCGTGGCCACAAACGATAGACAGGCCGCCCACCAGGGGATTTTTTTCCCTCCCAGGAAAAAGTCATGGGTGGATTTTTCCTCCCTGCCGAAGTAGAGGCCGACAAAAATCATCCCCGCGACCAGCAGCAACAGAACCGTGTAATCCTGCCAGGTGAGGCTGCTGCCGCCGATAAAAAAGTTTTGGATTTCCATCAAGAAACAAACTACCGTATCAAAAAATTATTTGCATGGTTAAAATGATCTGGCCATGAAACTAGCGGAATTGGTGGGTGAGCGGCTGGTCATCGGCATCCCCGGCACCAGGATCACGCCTGAGATCGTCCGTCATTTTCAGGAGCTGCACGCCGGCGGGCTGATCCTCTACCGGCTCAATTTTGACTCGGCGCCCCAACTGAAAAAACTGATTGCCGAGCTGGAAGAGGCCCTGGGCCGGAAACTGCTGGTGACCGCCGACCATGAAGGCGGACGGGTCATCATGTTCCGGGAGGGCGTTACCGTGTTCCCGGACAATCTGGCCCTGGGCGCGGCCGGCAACCTCGACTACGCCGGCAAGCAAGGCGACATCGAGGCCAAGGAATTGAGAAGACTGGGGATCGATGTGAATCTGGCCCCGGTGCTGGATGTCTTGACCGAGGCCTACAGCCCCAATATCGGCATCCGGTCTTACGGCCGGGATTGGCGGGTGGCGGCCGCCATGGGCGCGGCCCGGATCGCCGCCATGCAACGGGGCGGGCTGTCGGCCTGCGCCAAGCATTTCCCCGGCAAGGGCCATGGCACCGTGGACGCCCATCTCGGCCTGCCGGTCATCGACTCCACCTGGGAAGAGATGCGGCAGGTGCACCTCCAGCCTTTCGGGCAGGCAATTGCCGCCGGCGTTGATCTGGTGATGTCTTCTCATCCCTCTTATCCCAACCTTGACCCCGGTCCCCAGAAGATCGCCACTTTTTCCCGGAGGATTATCTACGACACCCTCCGCCGGGAGCTCAATTTCCAGGGGGTCATCGCCACCGACGATTTGGAAATGGGCGCCATCGCGGCCATCTGCCCCATCGGCGAGGCGGGGATTTTCGCAGCCCAGGCCGGGCATGATCTCCTGCTGGTCTGTCATGACCTTAAAGCCCAGAGAGAGGTTTACCATAAACTCCTCGGGGCCTACCGACGCCGGCGGCTTCCCCTGCAAGAACTGGAGGAGAGCGTCGACCGGATCAGGAAATTGAAATTAAAGCGGGCAAAAAGATTCGAGGGGGGGAAACCCCGGCCCGAACCCGAAGGCGCCGGCCTGGCGGAGACAATCTGCCGTGAATCCGTCCAGGTCCTCCAGGACGAGAAAAGATTACTGCCGCTCCGGGACCCCGGAAACAGACTCGCAGTGATTTTTCCGCGGTTTTCCTCGTTGGATGCCAGGATCATGATTGAACAGGAAGGGTTGAACGAACCGGAGTTCCTCCGGCGGGAGTTTAAAAAATTCGGCCTGCACCCCGAAATTTTTCTGGTCTCCCTGGAGCCGGCGGCCGAAGAGATTCAAGGGGCGGGGCGCCTGGCCCAAAACTCCGACCTCACCATCCTGTTTTGCTTTGACGCCCATCTCTATTCCTCCAATAAACGATTGCTGGACGCCGTCCAGGAGTCCGCCCCGGACCTGGTGGTGGACCTGCTGCGCGACCCTTATGATGCGGCCTTTATTAAGACAGGCGCGGCCTGCCTGACCGATTTCGGCTGGCGGGCCTGCCAGGTCAGGGCCGCCATTGCAAAAATCTGTTCCGATTCTTCTCCCCGCGAAAACAGAGGCGTTTCTTGACAAACCTGCTGAGACCCCGGCCCCGGGGCGAAAGATTTCTTGTAAATTTAGCCGGTTGAGTGCAGTATAGCAGAACAAGCCGTTCAGGTTCCAGGGGAACGCCGACCAACCGGAAAAACCGAGGGAGGGTGCGTCCCCTGCTCCATTTGGGGCTTTCAGCAATGCTGCCAGATTGTGCCGGGGGGCCTTGACGGCGGGAGGATTTTTCCTTATAATAAAAAACTTTTGTGCGGGGGGACCCGGTGGGCGGGGGAGGCTGGGGAAGCCTCAGGCAGCCGGGGAGGCCCGCAGAGAATTTTTCAGAAAAATTATTGACATTCTTCCTGTGGTCCAATAGACTTATAAAGTTAAAATTTGGGCAGTTCTGGCCTGAACCAATGGGACGCAAGGCTGGCGTAGCTCAATGGCAGAGCGGCTGATTTGTAATCAGCAGGTTGCGGGTTCGAGTCCCATCGCCAGCTCCAGGGAGGCAATATATTCCAGACCGGAGAGGTTCCCGAGTGGCCAAAGGGAGCAGACTGTAAATCTGCCGGCGCAGCCTTCGGAGGTTCGAATCCTCCCCTCTCCACCACCACTCCTCAGGTTGCGGGAATAGCTCAATGGCCAGAGCATCAGCCTTCCAAGCTGAGGGTTGCGGGTTCGAGTCCCGTTTCCCGCTCCACCCGTGGGCCCACGTAGCTCAGTAGGTAGAGCACTTCCTTGGTAAGGAAGAGGTTCACCGGTTCGATCCCGGTCGTGGGCTCCATATAAGTTTAAGGAGTAAATGATCCAGCGCACAGGCGGCCCCCTCAGTCGGACAGGGAACCCCGGACTTTTTACGTAAACATCAAGTTTTGGAGATGTGACATGGCCAAGAAGAAGTTTGAGCGGAAGAAGCCGCACGTGAACGTGGGAACGATTGGTCATAT
>Ga0172375_10004030_pt1 | contig 21984 bp, 17 predicted proteins | sample LakKiv1m_FD_114537 | JGI IMG/M metagenome (GOLD analysis project Ga0172375, IMG submission 114537) | Freshwater microbial communities from Kabuno Bay, South-Kivu, Congo - kab_092012_11.1m | ecosystem: Environmental > Aquatic > Freshwater > Lake | place: Democratic Republic of the Congo... | reverse complement strand
CATTCGAGGTGGTTAAAATCACGACAGGCAGTGAGCGTAATCGAGGATCCGCCTTTATTTCGCGGAGGGCTTCACGGCCGTCTTTTCGCGGCATATTCAAATCGAGTAAAATGAGCGCGGGCATGGGAAATTTCTCCCCGTCGTTGAACGAGCCTCTCCGATTCAAGTAGTCCATCAGCTCCTCGCCGTCGTGTACCCACAACAACTCGATCCCCGGGCAGCACCGTTCGAAAGCATCTTTGGACAACAAATAATCGTCTTCGTCATCCTCCGCCATTAATACGAATTTTTTGTATAAATCCTGTGTCACGTTTGAATGTTCAATCCTTTTTAAGCGAGAAAATCATTCGGCCAAGGGTTGGGCCCGAAGCTCAGATTGTACGCGAGACCGCTCCAGCGCATAGCGAATCACGCGCACGAGCATCTTTCCGTCCACGCGACCTTTGACGAGATAATCTTGAGCCCCCTGCCAAAGAGCCTCAAGACCCAGCGTTTTGTCGTCCAGTCCGGTCAATACGACGATCGGAGTTTTGGGTGAATGGGCATGGGCCTTGGTAAAGGTATCGAGACCCCGACTGTCGGGCAACGACAAATCGAGCAGCAACACGTCTGCGTTGCTTTTTGAAAGGCGCTCGAGGCCGTTTTCGAGATTCTCGGAATGTTCAAATTTGAATTTGAAAGAAGCCCCGGCGACCTGCGAGAGCGATTCGCGTATCAAGAGGACGTCTTCGGGGTCATCCTCGATGAGAAAAATTTTGACTTCTTTTTCCATCATCCCATCCCTCTCATCCGATTCGGTACTGTATAATGAGACGTTCATCTAAAATACTATTTAGGAAATTGAAAAAGACAGCTTCAGAGCGAGCTTTAAGAAGGCTTCATTAGAATATCACCTCAGACGCGCTTCTTCAATCGCAAACTTCGATTGGACCTGCCCTGTCTCCCGAAGGTTATCTTATCTTCCCCCGTAGCAGATTTCGACTGTAAAAGAAGCATTCCGCCCGATCAAGAATCTGAAAAATGAATGACCTGAAAACGGTACAATTCCGTCGCCGGATCTTTCCAGGCTTCGGCCGACAATCCCGCTTTTTGGCTGCAGAGTTCGCTCAAGAAAGTCTCTTTCGACCAACCCGTTTCATCGGCCACTTGCGGCAAGAACACTCCCGAGCGCATGCCTTTGCGCACGATCACTCCGTCGCGGCCCATTTGGATTTCGTCCGCCGTCGTGCGTTCGGGAACCGTCAGTACGGAAATTTCGATCTGGACATCGGCCCATTCATTCGCCGATAGCGGAGGAAAACGCGGATCCGAAAAGGCCGCCTGCACCGCCATATGCGGGATCGCCTCGCCCAACGGCTCGCTTGGATAGAGGCCTCCTATGCAACCGCGCAGCCGACCTTGACGTTTGAGCGTGACGAACACCGCACGTTTCAGTGCAAAAGGGTCCGCCGACAACGCCGGTTGCTCGACAGACGCCACCCCGAGTTTTTTGGCGATCGCCTCGCGCGCGGCCGCCAGCATTTGCGCGCGTTCCTCAGCCGTATACGTTTCCGATCCTACCGGAGCGGGAGTCTTTCCGGTTTTGTAAAAAACGCAGGATCCGTAGCCGACAACGCGCCCCGTATCGCCTGAGGCCGAAGCGCTGTCGCTCTGTAAAAGAATTTTTCCCTCCGCCCCGACCAAACGAGTCGCTTCGAGCGCCGTTAAAACGGCTGCGGCCCCGCACATTTCGGTTTCGCCGGAAGCAAATGTCCGACGCAGACCCTCGCTGTCGCCACGCGAAAAAAGATCGAGGGCCTCGGAATCCATCTTGCGCGCCGTCGCCTGGTCATGATAATGACTTAGATCCGAAGATGCGACGAGGAGAGACTTTTTACCTTCAGTCGCCGAAATAATGGCGCGCGCCAAACTCCGACAATTGGAGGGGGATGCATCGTCGACGAGGATCGGAACGATTTTGAAAGTGCCGAGACGTCTTTGCAGAAAGGGAATCTGTGTTTCGAGGGAATGTTCGGTCAGGTGAACCGCTTCGGTGTACTGAAATTCGGGGTGGTCTTTGACGATGGCTTCCGCCGTCGACGTGTCTATTTCAACGACGCCCAGCGGGGTTGTCCAACTCCCCCGCGTCCACACGGAGGCTCCCGAAAAGGCCGCGCGATGGCACGGCCCGAGCAAAATCACCGTGTCCACCGAACCCGGATGAATGGATTTGTACGTTTCGGCCGCCGCCGGCCCCGAATAGACGTACCCCGCATGGGGCGCCAGAACCATGAAAGGATTTTCGGCGGGTGCGCGATCGGGGGCCTTTTCGAAAAAACCGTCGACCATGCGCGTTAACACCGCCGGGTCTTTCGGGTAAAAAGAGCCGGCCACATACGGAAACCGTTCGGAAGAATCCGCTTGGGCCGTCCCAACAGTCGATAGACCCCAAACCAAGCAGGCCAGCGCAGCCAGACTTTTTTTCACCATTTTCGCTCTCCGGTCCGGAACACGAGTGTTGAACGGGACTTTTGGCATTACGTCCTTATCGTATTATATAATATCGACGCTGTTGGGTTGGAGTTATGCGGAGACCTCGATGTCCGATCGTTGCGGAGAAAATTGTCATTTTAGAAACCTGTTGAGCGGCGCGCTTCCGTGCGTTCTTCTCGAGGAAAGTCCGTCGTGCGCGGCCGTTCTCGAGCCGGCCCCCTTGACGGCCGGTCACACGTTGGTTTTTCCTAAACGGTGCGTCGACGGTCTTTTTGATCTGGACGAAAACGAACTTGCGGAGCTCATGCGTTTTTGCCGCCGCATCGCCCAGTCGCTTAAACACTCGATTCCCTGCGAAAAAATCGGCTTGTCCGTATACGGTTTAAAGGTACGGCACGCGCACCTTCATTTGATTCCCCTGCACGGAGTTCCCGGAGAAATGTCTCTGGACCGGCCCCGAAAAACCGCTGCGGTGAGCGAGCTGGAAACGATCGCCGATGCGATCCGTACCGGAAGAACGCTTTAACGCCGATTCAGCCCCTCGAGTCGTTTGCGAAGCGTATTCGAAGCCCTTTCGAAGTAGCTGACGACCGGAAGCATATAGTCGTCGACCGGAGCGAAATGATCCGTGAGAACCGGTTCCGATTCGGGAATCGGATCGATCCAGAGATGGTGGAGTTCGTCGTCGAATTCCGGATTCAAGCTAAAAAATTTCTGAGTCGCGTCGCTCTTCAAAGCTACTAGAATCCAGTTTTGAACAGTCGTCGCATTGTCCGGATTCTCGACGGCGAATAGAAACACCTGAGGGAATACGTCGTAAAACGTGCGGTACTCCGCCCGAAGAAACGCGCCTTTCGGGCCTTCGAGAGACGACACGATATTCAGGATCACGACGCCTCCGGGGTTGAGCGAAGCGTACATTTTTCGCGCGACTTCGATCGTCGTGAGATGATACGGAACTGAATATGAACGAAACGCGTCGCCGAAAATCGTGTCATATTTTTCCTGAGTCCGATTCAAATAGACCCTCGCATCCATGTGGATAACGCGTAACCGCGCATTCGGTTCGAGTCCGAAATAACGCCCAGCCAGCTCCGTCAGCTTAGGATCTATCTCCACGACATCAATCCGTCCTTCGGGATGCGAACGCAAAAAATCTTTCGGATAGGAATATCCCGCCCCTCCGATCATCAGCGCTTTTTTTAAAGCCGGGTTAAAGTGCACAGCCAGCCGATAGTACCGCGTATAAACAGCCGCCAATCCTTCACCCGAACGTGGCATGACCGAGCTGAATTCGTCATTGATTTGCATGATCCGAACCGGCAATCCGCTATGGTTATACGCATCATAAATCCATACCCGATTGTAAGAGGTCCCCACATCGATAAAATCGGCTCCGCGTACCCGCTGCCAGATGCCGTCCACAAAAAAAGAGGCGCCCAAAAAAAGAACCGCTAAAATCGCGCGCCCCATTCGCAAGCGCCCGAACGGATAGGCCCAAAAAGAAAGTACGACGAGCGTCGCCGCCAAGAGGAAAAGGATCCGGTTGTGGCTGATGTGCGCCAACAGATAAAATCCCGCAAAAAACGTGCCTGCGATGCTCCCCAAAGTCGAAAGCGCATACAGTGAGCCGACGGTTCGGCCCGATTGTTCGACAGCCGTCAGGCGTAACCGGACCGCATAAGGCGAAACCATCCCGAGAAAAAAACTCGGCGCGCCAAAAAAAAGAATCGCGGCGAGTACCGACGACGGACGCACATCCGCCGTGATCGCCCCGATCCACGCCAGTCCCACGTCTCCAAAAACGCCGATACACGCGACCGCCAGCGCCGCTCCGAGAAGGATGAGCGAAAAAGCCCGGGCCTCCGGTTTCCGGTCGGAGACTTTTCCCCCCGCCCAATAACCCAGACTCAAAAACGCCAGAACGATCCCGATGAGGCTCGTCCACACGAAAAGCGACGTGCCGAGAAAAGGCGCGAAGAGCCTCGATCCGACGAGCTCGAGAATCATCGTCGCCGCGCCGCAGATAAACACGATCGTATTCAGTTTTTTCCCGCTCACAGCACTCTCCTCCCGCGTCGAGCGGCCCCTTCGGTCCACTGGATGATTTGTTCCATGATTCGAGTCGCTTCGACGGGATAGTGACCTGCCGCCGTTTCGGCCGAAAGCATGACAAAATTCGATCCGTCGAGAATCGCGTTGGCGACATCCGAAGCCTCCGCACGCGTCGGCCGGGGATGCTCGACCATGCTTTCAAGCATCTGTGTCGCGGTGATCGAAAATTTTCGGTACCGGCGCGCCAAACCAATGAGCATTTTCTGGATCAACGGAACTTTGTAAATGGGGACCGAGACCCCCAGATCTCCGCGCGCGATCATGATCCCATCCGCCGCCTTGACGATCTCGTCGGCGCGTCGGACCGCTTCGGGGCTTTCGATTTTTGCGATGATCCGGACGCCGCGCACCCGGCCCGAGAGACGCTCCCGTACGTGCTCGACGTCTTGGGCAGAACGCACGAACGACTGCGCGACGTAGTCGACTTTTCCGTCGATGCCGATCTCGAGATCGCGGATGTCTTTTTGGGTCATTCCTTTCACGGGAATCCGGAAGTTTTCGATGTTGAGTCCCTTCCGCCCTTTAAGCCAACCCGCCAACTCGGCTCGTACGCGAACCTGACGGCTAGTGCGACGCACGACTTTGAACGAAAGATTTCCGTCGTCGGCCCAAATATGGCTGCCCAAACGGATCGCGTCGAGCGGTCCGGCATAATCAAAAGGGATCGAGCGGGCGCCGGTTACGCTGAGCCCGGGAATGAATTCATAAAACGCATTTTTTTGAATGAGTTTGGGGCGGGATAATTCTCCGATACGGATCCGGTAGCCTTCGAGATCCTGAAGAACGGCGATAGGTTTGCGTGCCAAACGCGACGCTTCGCGAATCCGCCGGATCATCAACCGGTGCGAAGCGGGCGTACCGTGGGAAAAATTGAGACGCGCGACGTCCATGCCGGCGTGCGTCATCTGTAACAATCGAGATACCGTACGGCTGGCGGGACCGATTGTGCAAATGATTTGCGTCAAGCGGGACTCCCTTTTTCGGATATTTTAACGTGACCCGACAAAAAGAAGCAATCAGGATTTCGTCTTCGGCGGGTCCGCGATGGCCGTGGCTTGGGCCAGGGCCCGCACGACGGCCGCGATGCGGATCGCGGACTGGACCGCGGTCTTGGGCAGGCCCGATGCGACGACTTTCGCCGCATGGGCATTGATACAGGAAGCACATCCGTTGATGGCAGAGACGGCAAGCGAATAAAGCTCGAAGTCCGTTTTGGCGATGCCGGGGTTTCCGATCACGGTCATTCGAAGCCCGGCCGGCATGGACCGGTAATCGGCGTCTTCGATGACGTGAAGGAAACGGTAATAAACATTGTTCATGGCCATGATCGTGGCCGCGGACGCCGCCGCGGTTTTTTCCGCATCCGTGAGTCGAGGGGCGAGCGCCGCGGCAAGTGAAGTTGCCGCGGACGCATTCCCCGAAGCATAGGCGCAGGCCAGCGCGATACCCGCGATCTGGTTATCCTCCAGTCCCGGACTGCCCGCTGGAGTCAAAACCGAGGAGAGATTGATGCGGGTATCCTTGGCGAAATCCGGCAATGCTTCTTTGATCGCATCCAGCGACGGGACTGAAGATTCCATTTAAAACTCCTTATTTTTCGACAGAGTTAACCGACGACGATCGTCTTTTCCCCTTTTTTCCAGTTACAGGGGCAGAGTTCATCGGTCTGTAGGGCGTCCAGGACACGAAGCACCTCGTCCGGATTCCGCCCGACGTTGAGATCCGTAACCATCGCGAAACGAATGATTCCTTCGGGATCGACGATGAACGTCGCTCTCTGCGAAACCCCTTCTTTCGGGTCCAAAATGCCGAGAGCCTGGGACAATTCGCGCTTGACGTCCGACAACATCGGAAACGGGAGATTGTTCAATTCCTCTTTATGGTTTCTCCAGGCCCAGTGCACGAACTCCGAATCGATGCTCGCGCCAAGGACTTGGGCATCCCTGTCGCTGAAATCCCGGTTGAGCTTTCCAAATGCCTGGATTTCCGTCGGACACACAAAGGTAAAATCCTTCGGCCAGAAGAAGACGACGAGCCACTTGCCCTTGTAGGTCTGGTTTTCGACGACTTGGAACGCATGTTTCACATCGTTTCCCACGGCGGCCTTCAAGCTGAAACGCGGGAATCGGTCTCCGACGGTAAGCATTTGTTTTTCCTCCTTGAGTGGATTGTTGTGTCACTTCCTGCTTCTTGCACTACTCTACGCCAACGGGTATAATTGATCTAATCGATAATGTTTATAAGGTTAATAGATTATGTCTATTGAAATCCAGCAGCTGAAATATTGCGTCCTCCTCGCCCAAGAACGACATTTTGCCCGTGCCGCCGAGCGGGCCAACGTGACTCAACCGACTTTAAGCCAGCAAATTCAGAAGCTCGAGCGGGAACTCGGCGTCACGCTCTTCGAACGCAGCCGGCAAGTGCGTCTCACCGAAGCGGGGAAAAAGTTTCTGCCGTGCGCTTCGAACATTCTCGAGCGGTTGCGTTCGGGCATCGAAGAGCTTTCGGTCGACTCGCTCAGCGGAACGCTCGCGGTGGCGGCCATTCCGACCGTCCTTCCCTATCTCATGCCGGACATCATCGCGGCGTTTAGAAAAAAAGCTCCGAAAATCAAATTGGATCTTTTCGAGGAAAAAACGTCGACTCTTCTCGAAAAATTGAAGAACGGTCTTCTTGATCTCGGGCTTCTGGCGCTGCCCGTGAGAGAAAAAGGGATCGCGGCAATGGAAGTGGGGCGCGAAACGTTGCAGGCGGCCGTTTCGATCGGACATCCTCTCGCGCGAAAAACACGGATCCGACCGGCCGATCTTTTTTCCGAAAAAATCATGATCCTTCAGGAAGGGCACTGTTTCGGCGATCAGACGTTGCAGCTGTGCGGCTTAAAACGAGAGGATTCGCGAATCCTTTTTCAGGGTACGAGTCTGGTCTCGATTCTCAGGTTGTTGGCCAAGGAACAGTCCGTGACGGTCGTGCCCGAATCGGCCATTGAGCGTCATCCCGGAGTGAAATTCATTCCTTTTGCGGATCCGGAACCCGTCCGGCGACTGGCTGTCGTCTGGCGACTCACCTCGCCCTTATCGCGGGCTGAAAAACTTTTCGCGGACACGATCCAAGAGTGTCTTCAAAAAGAATTGATTCGGAAAAAGAAAACGGACAAAACTTAGGGTTTGGTTTTTTCCTTGCTGCAGCATCCGCAACAGCCTGCGAAGGCGTTATAGATCACCGCAACGAGAAGACCGCACAGGGCTCCGTCAAGAAGCGCCCAAGCCGTCCCGATCAAAACCGAAACCACTTCGGGCATCGCTTGATAGCCGGGGTAGAGAGAGCTGAGAACAAGTAAGAAATCCGTACCGTAGTCGGGCCAAAACACATTGCAGATCCCGACGATGAGAACGCAGGCGCCCCACAATACCGACGATGTGAGCGCGACGGCTTTGACTGATAATTTGCACTGGTCCATCTTGAAGCCCTCCTTCGGAATGTAGCCTTATCGCCCCGATTATCCCAAATATCCAAATGGGCCGCAACTGTTTCGGGTCGGGCGGCCCTAGGACTGGTTTTGCTGACTCGACGTTTTCGTCGACACCGAATAGCTGACCTTTCCCGGATCCAAAACGGCCGTTCGACGCGGTTTGCCATACGGCATGGTGTTGGGCGAATTGACCGTTTGAACAAACGGCGAAGTCGATTCCGGCGCCGCCGATGCCGGATGAACGGTTTTGCTGGTGCCGAGAGCAAAGGGGTCTTCGGGCGTCGCGGAAGCCGCTACGGAAGGCGGGGGATTGTTCGCGGATTTTAGGCTGAGCTTCAATTTTACCGGAATATTCGAGTTTCTCGGCGCAGGGGCTTCGTTCGTCTCATTGAAATCCATATCGGAAGAAACAAGCGTCGATGAGTCCGAATTCGACGAGCTTTGCAAAACCGCAAACGCCGGCGCAGAGAATACAAGAACGGCACTGATGGAAATCACTATCGCTCGCATGGCTTAATTATAATAAAAATAAGTTAGTTGTACAATAAAGAATGTGTGTTCGCAATTGACTAAACCATTCAGGAATAGTATGCTTTCAGACGCGGAGGCTTATCGGGAGCATGCGTGGCATAAAAATACTATTCCTGGTTTTTGTTCTCCTATCCATCCTTTCACCGGCCTATTGCGAAGATCGTTTTATCAATCGTCAGAACGGGACCATCGAAGATACTTTCAACGGGCTCGTTTGGATCAAAAGTCCCGAAAGTGTACAAAATTTGCAAGGTACAAAAATCTGGGTGAAGTCTAGAGACGCCTGTCGTGACCTCGTTTACGCGGGAAAAGGGCCGAATGTGTGGCGATTGCCGACGATCACCGAGCTTCAGTCGCTGCTCGACGAAAGCGGCCGCTCGCCCCGGATCGATTCGCGTTATTTCGATTGCTCAAGCGAACTGTACTGGTCCAGCACGGACGACACCGGGACCGGTTGCAGGGTTTGGACGTTGAATTTCGCAAACGGCGAGCTGAATTCGAGCGCAAAATTGAGTCTGGTGAGTCCCGTTTATCTGCGCACGCGCTGTGTGCGCAACATCGATCCTTCCGACAAAAAACCCGTCACGACTTAGCCTTTGGCGTAGGCCTGGGCCGTCACAAGACGCACTTCTTCCAACCACTTCGTTCGTTGTTCAACCGTACTTGTCACCACGACCGTAAAGGTCCGTCGTCGAACGTCCTTTATCCCGCACAGTCCGAATATACAGCGCTTCCAGATCAGTTCGAGCGGATCGCCGAACACATCCCGCTCGCGCTCTTCGGGCGTGTTGGCCGTATTGAAGACCAAAGCCGTTTTGGCCTTTAAAAGACCGACCGGCACCCCCTCGCCCTTGTCGTTGGCCACAAACTTGTAAGCAATCCCTGCCCTTAAAATGCGATCCACCCATCCTTTTAATATAGCCGGCGGCTGTCCCCACCAGTTGGGATGCACGATAATCAACCCCTCCGCCGCCGTGATTTCCTCATAATGCTTCTTGATGAGAGGAGACTCCGATAGACGCAATAGCTCGCTCGCGGGAAGATTGGGATCGAAATGCTCCGCATAAAGGTCGTGAAAAAAAACCTCATGGCCGTTGCGTTCAAGCGTTTTTTTGGCCTCGAGGGCAATAGCGTGGTTAAAGCTTTTTGGATCCGGGTGAGCCAAAAGGATAAAAATCTTCACAAAAACCTCCTTAGGAGTTTACGAGGAATTATATCACGAGGCCCAAACAATCAGACTTTAAGCATTATTTACCATGGCTACTTGAAAATGAGTAATTTATAGCGTATCTTTTATTCAAGAATCTTTAGGAGTTCAGCGAATGACACAGGAGAGACGCCGAGAGCCTCGCGTTCCTTATATTGCGGAGGCAACCGTCGGCGATAAATGGATTTCATCGTTCGCGTTCGTCGAAGACATTTCAACGGGCGGAGTACGCATCCGGGTTCCCGAATACATTCCTCTTTCGAGCAAAGTGTGCCTCAAAATGAACCTCTCGAAAAAGCGCACGCTCGAAGTTTGGCTGAAGCCTGCCTGGATCCATGAACTGGTTCCGGAAGGGATTTTTGAAATTGGGGCTCGATTTGTCGAATTGACCGACGAAGACCGTCGGACTCTCGTCCACCTCAAGCACGAAACCCTTACGCTCGTTTATCAATAAAGGTTTTCCTCCGCCCGATTCAAGGTTTTCCCTATAATTTCTTTACACATTTGATTTTTGAATCGATCGGCAGGATTCTTTAGAAAACGTAAGAAGCAAGCCCCGATAAAGGCTTGCCTCCAGATCTTGCGTTCCTCAAGAAAGTTAAGATGCTTTTTTGTGCAACAGGCTGTGTTTCATCCCGTAGAGAAAATAAACGCACAAACCCAGCGCCAGCCACACGAAGAACCTTATCCACGTCAGCGTCGGCAAGCCCGTCATGAGAAAGATGCAGGATCCGAGTCCGCATAACGGCACAATCGGAGAAAGAGGAACCTTGAAACCGCGTTGCCGGTGCGGTTCTTTGATCCGCAGGATGATCACACCCAGACATACGAGCGCAAACGCGAAAAGCGTTCCGATGTTCGTCAGATCGACCATTTCTTCGATGTTTGTGAGGCCGGCCACGATCGCGATGAAAGCTCCCGTCACAATCGTCGTGACATAGGGCGTCTTGAACGTCGGGTGAACTTTCGCAAAACCCCGCGGCAGAAGCCCGTCTCGAGCCATCGAGAAAAAAATTCTCGGCTGGCCCATTTGAAGAACAAGCAAAACCGCCGTTTGCGCCGCAATGGCTCCAAAGGCAATGATCCCCGCCGCCCAATCCAGATGAACGTAGCGCATCGCCAACGCCAAAGGCTCGGCCTTGTCCCCGGCCAAGGAGGCCGTCAATTCCTTGAACGGGATGAGGCCCGTGAATACCGCCGCCACGACCATATAAATAACGGTACAAATGACCAGTGATCCGATAATACCGATCGGCAGATCCTTTTTTGGGTTTTTCGTCTCCTCGGCCGTCGTTGAAATCGTATCGAATCCTATATATGCGAAAAAGACGATCGCCGCGCCCGTTTTAATACCGGCAAACCCGTTCGGAGCGAAAGGAATCCAGTTTTCCGGCTTTAGATGAATGAACCCGATCGACACGAAAAAAGCCAGTACGCAAAGCTTCAGTGTAACCATGAGCGCGTTGAAACGCGCACTCTCCTTGATTCCGATGACGAGCACGACGGTGAGAACCGTGACGATTCCAAAAGCGGGCCCGTTGAAAATGATCGGAGCCCCGAAAAGATGCGGCGCTTCTCTCACGGCCAACCACGCGCGCTGTAGCGCGGCCGGCAAGGCTTCGAACCCCGCTCCGCCCTGGAGAAGTTGGGTCGCCGAATGAAATCCGTGATACGCGGTACGGTAGTCGAGCGTGATCCAGGGGGGCAGCTCGATCCCGAAACCTTTGATAAATTGCGTGAAATAGGCAGACCAGCTGATGGAAACGGCGATGGCCCCCACACCGTATTCGATGATCAGGTCCCATCCGATGATCCAGGCGACCAGCTCTCCGAAGGACGCATACGAATACGTATAGGCGCTGCCCGATATCGGAACCAGCGAAGCCATTTCCGCATAGCAAAGCGCGGCGAACCCGCAAGCGACGGCCGTGATGGCGAACGAGAGAATCAGAGCCGGTCCGGCCCCGGGCCGCGCGGCATCCCCGGCGGCGGCCGTACCGATCGTCGCAAAAATGCCGGCACCGATCACCGCGCCGATCCCTAATAAAATGAGGTCGAGCGAACCGAGAGCTTTTTTGAGTTTATTCTTGGTGTCATGGGTCTCGGCCAAAATCGAGCCGAGATCTTTCACGCGAAACAGCTGTTTGGATAGTCGATTGGCGGACAAAAACCCTCCGATTTCCTGCCGGGTTTAACCTAATCGATCGGCGCCGACTTTGTCAACGCGGCGATCAAGCGGTTAAAACCAATTTGAGTTCCGCTCGAAAAAAATGCGCGCTTACTTCAGCAGCCAAATGCCGAGAATGATCAGGGCTGCGGCCCAAAACTTTTGCGGATTCGCGGATTCTTTGAGGAGAAAGATCCCCAAAAAGAAGGTCATCATCGGATAACTGCCCGAAATAGGCACCAGCCGCGACACTTCACCGTGTTTCAGGGCACCGTAAAAACAAATCTGCCCGACGAAACTGGCGAGAAACCCACCCAAGATGAGCAGGGTCGCCGATCCGGCCGAAACCGCCCGAATTGCCTCTGGTTTGAATACAAAAAAACCAAAGATCGCGAAGCCCAGAAAAACGCCCATGCACCGGTAAAAGAGCCCCGCGGCGGGTTCGGCCTTGCTGAGACCGAGCTTTTCGAGCACCGGAACTGCGCCCCAAATCATCGCCGTCAGTAGGGCATACCAAAAAGGATCGAATTTCACGGTAAATTCTCCGACGCTTCGTTCGTCTCTCCCGGTTCGGGATGAACCGTAATGTCGGCATTCGGAATTTCTTTGCGGATGGCTTCCTCGATCACTTCGGTAAACGCGTGAGCCTGCCGAAGCGACTGCTCTCCCTGAACCAGAACATGAAGATCGATAAAAAGCTGCGCACCCGAGCAGCGGATACGGACTTTGTGACAGTTGATCGTGCCGGGCAGCTTTTCCACGATTTCCACCACTTTGTGCTCGATCCCGTCCGGGGCCGTATCCAAAAGTTCGCTGATCGCCCGGCGTCCCATGCCGAAACAAACTTTAATAACGATGAGCCCCACGACGATGGCCGCAAACGCATCCGCATAGCGCAAAAACTCAAACCGTCCGAGCCACTCATGCAGCTTGACGCAAAAAAGCCCCAATACGACGACGAGAGAACTCCAAATATCCGTGCTGAAATGAAGCGCGTCGACTTCGAGCGCTTGGCTTTTGAATTTTTTTGCGGCGCGAAAGAGCATCCGGGATCGCGTCACGTCGACCCAAATCGAAACGAACATGATGCCAAACGACCAGGCATTCACCTCCATTTCGACTTCGTGGGCGAGAATCCGCTTTGTCGCGGCATAAACAATCCACACGCACGTGATTAAAAGAAGTAGGGTTTCGAAGAGTGCCGATAAATTTTCCGCTTTCCCATGGCCGTACAGGTGCTCGCGATCGGCCGGTTTTCCGGAATAACGCACGGCCACCTGCGTCATCATGGCCGCCAGAAGATCCAGGGCGGAATGAGCGGCCTCGGCCAAAATACCGAGACTCCCCGTCAAGACCCCGACGATGATCTTCATCGTCGTCAGCAAAAAAGCGGCGATCACCGAATTTTGGGCGGCCGCTTCCTTTTGATGGGTGTCTTCCGAGACCCCACAGGATTGTGAGGGAGATTTGCGAGAGCTGGGTTTGAGAAAATGCATAAAAGCGTACCGGATCTTTTTTGGAATCATTCTAAGGCGTCGGCGCAGAGGGGTCAAGCGAATGAATGTCAAAGCATAAACGTCGAAGTTTCGGGGCCGAAAGGGTCACCAGCCCCACAATGATCAACGTCGCCACCCCGCCGACGGCCACGCAGGGAATCGTACCGATCCATGCGGCCACCAAACCGCTTTCGAAGGCCCCCAACTCGTTCGATGCCGATATAAAAACCCAATTCGCCGCCGCAATGCGGCCGCGTAAGTCGTCGGGGGACAAAAGACGCACCATCGACCGGCGAATGACCATGCTCACCCCGTCAAAAACGCCGCTCAAAAAAAGCGCCGAGATCGACAAAATGAAATTCTTCGAAAAAGCAAATACGAGGATGCTCACGCCGAAACCCGCGACGGCCCAAAGAAGATTTCTTCCGGCACGCGCGATCGGCGGATGGCGTGTCGCCCAAAGCGTCATCGCCATCGCGCCCAAATTCGGAGCCGCGTTGAGAATGCCGAGCCCCTTGGCCCCGACTTTCAAAATATCCTGCGCATAAATCGGCAAAAGAGCGATAGTGCCTCCGAACAAAACCGCAAACAGATCGAGCGTCAGCGCCGAAAAAAGAGGCTGATTGCCGAGAACAAAGTGCCAGCCCAGGCGAATGCTTTTCAGCATGGGTTCGTTCGCGGCCAAAAGAGGCTGCGGCTTCGGCGGGATCCGCATCATCGCGAGGAATGAGAAAACAAAACAAACGGTGATGAGTCCGTATGAGGCGGCGGGACCGCCGGCGTCGAATAAAAACCCGATCACGATAGGCCCGGCAACCGAAGAGGCGATCCAAACCGAACTGATGCAGGAGGCCGCGCTCACGGTGAGGACTTTCGGGACGATTTGCGCTTCGAACGCCGTACTTGCCGGATCCGAAAATCCGCGCGCGACTCCCACGAGAAAAACCATCACATAGAGAACCCACACGGCCGGACTTTGAAACAAAGAATGGGCCACGAGCCCGGCCCCGCAAAGGCAGGAGGCGGCGCGCGTCAGAAGAAGGATGGTCTTTCGGTTGAATCGGTCGGCCGCATAACCTCCGAACAGCACCAGGGAAATCGCGGGGATCGCCTCGATCAACCCCAGCCACCCCAAAGCAAGCGCGCTATGGGTCATTCGATAAGTCTGAAATCCGATGACGACCAAGAGAGCCCGGCCCGCGAACGTAAAAAATCCCACCGAACCCAGAAAAAGCCGGATCTCGCGAACACGAAGGACTTCTTTAAATCCAGAGGGAGGCATCAGATTTCGAGAGCAGAGTCGACGAAAGAACGCATCAGAAGCGGATCTCCGGCGAGATTTCCGTAATGAAGAACAACCCATCCCCGGCTCGAGCAAAGCCGGCTTTTTTCGATTTCATCGGCCAAATTCTCGGGCCGCTCGCCGAGTTGGTAAGCCCCCACCGCAACGTTCACCTTGCCAAAATCGGGCGTCTTCTTTTTGGCATCCATAACGAAACGTTCAAACTCGTTCGGATCCGGCGAATATGACATGAGCGTCACGAAATCCACGAGGTTCCGGTCCAGCCAAAGGTTCCACTCCTGCAAGGCCTCGTGATACGCCCTGGAATAAGGCGCGCAGGCCGTACTCGAAACCACGAGGCCGGGCCGAGTGGCACGGGCCTTCCTCGACAGACGCTCGACAAGCGACGTGACCTGACTGCGTTTCCAATTTTTCCATTGCGGATTGCTTTCGGCAAAAACCGCCAATCCCGACGATTTTCGGAAACGTTTCAGATTCGTGCGCGTCCATCCGTAAGCCGGGTCGCGGTCGGGATAACGGATATAATCAAACAAAACGCCGTCCAGCCCGGGATACCCGTCGAGAAGTTCGTCGCACAGCGTCAAGAGCGCCCGGCACACCCTCGGGTCTCCGGGTTCGAGAAAATATTGACGATCTATTTTGTAGTCCGATAATTCCCTTTTTGGCCGGATGTTTTGGGTCAAAATGTCCGGACCGTAACGCTCGAGCAAAGGCGCTTTTTCGTTGGCGCTTAAAGAAAGGAGGTTCAGCCAGGCGTGAACTTGAATTCCTTCCGAATGCGCCTGCCGAATCAGGAATTTCAAAGGGTCTTCTCCAAGTGCTTTGGCACCTTGGCGGTACGCTGTCGCGTCTGCGATGCTTGACGGAAACCAGGACCGGTTGGCCCGGTAAACCTGGACGAAAAGGACGTTGACGCGCGTCGATTTCGAGACGGCGATCAGATCGAGAATGGATTGACGGCTCGATAAAACCTGCGGGTCTTGAATCATCGATACAAAAAGACCCCGTGTCTCGGCCGCCCCGGACAAGCCCGGATTCAGACTTATAAAAAGCGCGCCACACAACGCAAGAATGATTTTTTTCTGAAGCATAGCGGATTTATTTTAATACAAAAAGGAGACGCGTGGATAAATAGCCGCACAAGCCTGTGGCAAGGATCAGAAGGGTTGGTCGGGAATTAAGCGGACTGTTCGATCATCTTGCAGGCCAGGCGAGCGCCGCGGATGAGATCGTTCAACGCAAAAACGGTCACGTGCGGCAAGGCATACCACTCGACACTCGAGGGATTTTGAATTTCACCGGAGATCACCGCCCTCCATTCCCCAAGGTTCGATATCTCGCGCCCCAAAAAGGCTTCAAACCATCCTTTAAATGAAGGCAGATCCGTATCCAGGTTGTCCAGCCTCGCCAATGAAACCGTGCCGGGCAACGCCACACGGAGATTCGGCAGGGCCCCGACTCGCATGCTCGCGATGAAAAAGTGCCGCATTCCCGGACTGAGTCGTCCCTGAGGGGTCGTCAGCATGGCGCGAGGGGCATCCGCATATTCGCCCAAACCCGTTTCGTCAAAAACAAGAACGTTTTTCAGCGCCGGAAAGTTTTCGGCTTGGCGACGGACGCTCTCGACGGCCAGTCTTGCGCCCGTCACGAGAATGCGCGCGGATTTGCCTTCGGCTGATTGGGCAAAATGTTTGACCTCCCGGACCAACACGGGTACGGTCAACTCTTCGAAACCTTTTAGATTTGAGCCCAACGCATCCAGATCCACCACCGCGACCGCTTTTTTCGCAAGACGCGCTCCGGTAAACGTTTTTTTGCCGACGGCAAACGTCTTTTGAAGAAGAAGTTGGAAATCCGTCATCGAAAGACCGACCTCGACCGTCCCGGAATCGCCCCGGACGGAAGCCAGTCGACCGCCCGGTACATCCATTCGTTTTCCGTAAGCGTAAATTTCGAGCCGGTCGTTTCTTTTCCGCACTCGAAAGAGCGTTTGCCCGATTTCAATATGCCGAAGATCCGATCGCGAAGACGCCCGATAGGCCCTTGCAACAAAGTGAATTTGATTCGACAGTCGAGCGCCGCGATGACGCGGTGTTTGTCTGACCGTTTGCGATCTTCCCGCCGATCGAGCAGTCGAGGAGGTCAGCAGACGAGGCAACGGTAGCATGTGCTCAAACAAAGAAGTGTAATAATTGCGTAAAATACGAGATAGTGTTCTGGTGTCGGCAGACGGCGACGAATGCAGCGTATCTACGACGCGGTCAAAAGCCCGATCCAAGTCGTCGTGCTCCGTTCCCTGTTCTTTCCATTCTGCCTCGAGAACCCGGAAATCGGCTCCTTTTAAATCTCGGTATGTTTGAAGGTCCATTTCCCTCGAACCTTGATTGAGCTGCAAATACCAGAAGCGACCATACAAGCGAGCGAAAAATTCGCTGGCCAGATAGTCTTCGTAAATCAGGGCCCATTCCAGGTCCAAAAGGGCCTCGCCGAGTCCCGGTATCCTCCCGCTGAGTCCTTCGACTTGTGAATAAGAACTGACCGCAATTTCTTCCGTATCTCGAATCCACTCGAGCGCATGAACGATCTCATGCCCGATCGACACCGGGTCCCCTTGCGTGGCGGGCAAAATCACCACCGGAAATCTCGGGTCATTCGAAACACCAAACTCATCCGATAGCACCATTTTACCGCGTGTCATTTCTCCGAGATCGAAACGCCGGTACAGACTCCTGTAGGATTCGGCGTCACCGGCAATCAAGAAGGTCGTTTCTCCGAGAGACGAACGGGATAATCGCGTGAGAAACCGCCGGTCCTCCGCGGTCAAAAAGCGGATTCTCGATCCGTCGGCGATCGAAATAAGATTTTCCGCCGTGGGTGCAAGCACACGACCCGTTCTCATGATCGAACGCAAGGCTTCCTCGGCCCGGGTCGGCGTTTGTTTTGCCATTCGAGCGCCTTTAGAAGTTTCGTCGTGTCTTGACAAATGAATGATCGCATCGGTCTGCAAGCGTCCTTCCCGGAGCGCTTCTTCAAGTTTGTCTAAAACTCGAAGACATTCGTCGAGAATTTCGTTTTGTTTATCGTGATTTCCGACAAAATACCTCAGAGCCACATAGTCTTGCAGCTGATCCGACACATATTCTCGGACGATTTCATCGTTGATTAAGTGTATAAGCGTACCCATTTCTGGCGCTCGAGATAGATCATGGTCCTCTTTAATGGCCTCTAATTTTTTACGGATATCTTTGAAGATTTCCGCAAGACCGGCCGTCGCGTCCTGATCCTTGTCGGAGCCTTTTTGAGCGGATAGGGATTTCTTTTTGGCCAGACGCGCACCCATTTTTACTTCATAAATATCGTCCGTTTTTTTGCTGAACCGATCGGGCAGGCCGTCCAAATGCGCCCGGACCCGAGCCGAAACCTCCTCGTAAGCCGCTCCGGACATTTGGTATTTCATTGAAGAAGCCAAGCTCCGGATCATCGCGTCGATGCTGATCTCGGTCACTCCCTGAGGAATGTTTGAAATCTCGTTCGCAACGGCCCGAAACAGCGCCTCGCGCCGGTATGGCTCTCTGTAGCCCCCTTGGGTTTTTTTACGCGCAAGCCGCGCGCCCTGCCAATCCCCGGCATTCAGCCCTGGAAGACGGATCCATTCGGTTTCGTCCCGAGCTTTGACGGCGCGCAGCATCGCCGGTTTGTTCGGCTGCGGATGTGCGGCCCAGTTTTGCACGACCGTATCCATCGGCTCATCCGGACTGTAGAATAAGGGAAAGCCGCGGCCTTCCTGATTTTTACGATCCATGAGAGGCAAGCTCATGAACATGGAAACCCCCGGCAGGGCGGTCGCAGGTTTGTTTGAAAATTTGATTTCGTTCCCGTCGATTTCGGCCGGAGCATCTAAGAGATACGGCGCTATTTTTTCGTCAAGTGCCGTCAACGGATAAAATGTCTCTTCTTTCAAGACATATTCCGTTTCGGGCCCGATGGGAATGAATCCGATTCTTGCGTAGACATCCGAATGATTGGGATTCACGGTCATGAAAAGATGCTTGATCCCCCTGGCCTTTGCGTAGCGGAAAATCATTTTAAAGAGAACAAGCATCGCCGATCGCCTCAAACTGCCCAGCATCGAAACCTCCATCACGGTACCTTCGGGCTGGCGCGCGATCCAGCGCTGGGCTTCATGGTCGATCTTGGATCCTGTGCCGCCGCTACGGAGTCCTTCTTCTTTCGGGTCGTTCACCATGACCGATGCGCAAGCCGTAATCTGGCCCTCCGCGTCTCGAACCACAATCGTCTCGGATGAATTTCGGAAATCAAACGAATCCGGATAATGAACTTTGTAGCCTTCGAGATGATAAAGCGTGTTCACCAAAGAACAGGCGTCGAGCATATCGTCGGTCGTTCGGGCCAAGTAATAGCGAAAATCATCGTGCGAATAAACCGCCGACGGGGCATTGGACGGACGAAGAGACCATGCCTCGTTTTGCCGTTCCAACCTGAAATCGAAATATTGAGAATCGAGGTCTTTTTCAGGCTCTGTCTCACCGTTCGATTGAACATAGATCCGGGTTTCAACCGGCAGCCATTCAGACAAGTCGTCGCTCGAGCGATGTCCGTAGACAATCACGCTGGTTTCGGCCGGAATCTCGTCGTTCCCGAGTCCGGTCGGACCGCTTTCGTTTAAGCGGACAATCCGCTCCAGCGTTTTTGCAAGTCGTATCGTCATGGAGAAATTCCGCATCGCCGCCTGTCTGTCGGGTTGGGCACGCAACACGTCTACCGGCACGATCAAAACAGGCTTGGACTGCGCTCTCAACGCGGTTGCAAGCGTTTCCGCAATTGCCCGCTCTGCTTTCTCATCGGGCCCGTCGAGCAAAAGAACAGGAACCCGCGCATTCTCGAATGTTTTTTGAATCTGCTCGAGGATTTCTTGACTCAACCGCGCTCCTGTAAATCGCCGGATCAGGCTTTCCTGTGAATCAGACTTTGCCGCCAAGCGTGCGCCCTTGTCCTCTTGCTCCGGAAGAGTCCAGGCGAATAAAACGCCGTCTTCGGGCACCTGGGTAAAGGGATGCGGAGCTAAGCGGCTGTCCTCAAAACCCATCTTTTTGAAGAATTTGAGCGCATCCTCATTGGTTTCCCGAACGAGGACCTCGATCCGTTTCTTGCCCGTTTCGGCACAAATACGTTTGATGCGATCCACCATTTTCCGGCCGATCCCTTGGAGGCGATAAGGTTGATCCACGGCTATTGATTCGATTCGAACCAGATCCTCGTCAAAGAAAAGACATGCGCTTCCGGCGATGGGGCCCAGCCGGTCCGACCGAGTCACTCCGCGTGCGACCAAAAGCTTGCGCTCCAGGAGTTCCGTCGAAGTCATTTGTTTCCAGGCTTCAAGAATTTCATCGTAAGTCCAAGGAAACTCGAAATTTCTCTCTTCCATCTGGGCGAGTTCGTTCAAATCGCCGGATTTGGCTTCCCGAATGTCGATTGCTCCCGGAATCAAATCGTTTGGAATGCTTTTAGGATTTTTTGACTGCTCCCGCCCAGGGCGCCCGGTTAAAAGATCTTGAATGCGCGCAATTTGATTCCGTAGGTTTATGAGATCCATGAGCGTACCTTCTCCTATGGCAAAGGAATGGGCCAGATAAATCAGCGCGGCAGCGGCCGTGACGAGAACTCCCCAATTCAACGAACCTTCCACAACAAAGAAATAGCCGTAGCCAATGACAAGCAGAAACGACCCAATTCCCATGATCGATGCCGTGAACAACCGGAAAAACGAAAAATCGAAGCGGGATGCTATTTTTTCGATCGTCTCGCTCACCGCTTTAAGACGGTTTCGCAGATCTTTTCTTTTGCCCAGGCGCGCTCCCGCTTCTGGCGACAACGCCTCCTCCCCCGGATTTCTCGCGATGATCGCAAACATCCGTATGTTATTCCCTTCCGCGTCCTTTGCGACAACCGGGTGATAGGTGATGATCGCGTGAAAACCTGTTTTCTTGAGAGCTCTAAGGATTTGTTTCGGCTTATAAGGGATGTATTGCGTCAGTTCAAATTCTTTCTCGAGATTTCGTTCAGCATGATCGTAGGTGGTAATGAGGACGTGTCCGCCTTTTTTGAGCTGCTTTTTGGCTTCCCGTAAAACCGTTTCCAAATGCATCTGGCCGATCGACTCGGAAAAGAGGGCGAGATCGAATTTCTTGCCGAAATCGGGAAGCGCATGCGCATCGGCAATGCGAGTCGGAATCCCCCGGCCGCGCGCGCGACGGGCCTGCTTTTGGCTCAAATCAACTCCTTGAACACGGTGACGGCCCAAAATCTTGAGGATTTTTTCATTGTGTCCTTGTCCCGACCCAATGGAAAGAATGTCCTGCTCTTCTCCGTACGCGCTCACAAGCGCTTCGAGAATCAATTGTCTTGGCAAACTGCGATTCACCAACCCGAGAAGAATCTTGGCTCCGGAAGGATGGGTATAAATGCCGTTTGAATCGAAAGCATCGTTAATCTCCTTCACCTGCCTGGCGGAGGGCACCCGATATGTCACGCCCTCCACACGGACTTTTCGTGCCGGACCCGATCGGGCCAGACGCGCGCCGTTTTTTCCGGGATCGACTTGAGGATGACTAACCTCTCCCCGCCGAATCGGCAAGGCTTCACGCGAAACGGACCTAGGAGACATAAGGATCAACCTGGTTTTGTTCTGCTGCGAATCCCGGATGTCCGGGTGCGCAATACCGATGAGAAGCTCCTCTTTCCCATCGAGAGGACGCGGGCGAGGGAATTGAATTCGACGCATAGCGACAACATCGACCGGTTCCGGAGGAAAAGGCAACAAGACGATCTGTTGGGGTTTCTGACGAGAGGCGCCTTCGATTTCTAAAACCACACGCAAAACGGGTTGCGTCCGGAATCCAACGAATTTGATTTTTATTTCATCGTTTCGACCTATAAAAACATCGGGGTTTCCAAAAGACCGGGTCAGAACGAGATTCCTCGTGTCATCCAGATCCTCAGGAGCAATCTTTGGAAGTGAAAGACGGATATCCCGATCCGCTTCGATTCGAAGGTTCGCCTCTCCCGCGCGTGTCGGGTAGTCGATGGAAATCTTCGCGCCATTCGGAAGAACAATATAAGATGGAGTTCCTCCTTCTGAAGACGGACGTAAGCGATACTCTATGTCGTCTTTAAACTTTTCCGACACCAGGAGAAGCGTTT